>Ga0302300_1000040_pt1 | contig 179005 bp, 146 predicted proteins | sample III_Palsa_E1_1_FD_198756 | JGI IMG/M metagenome (GOLD analysis project Ga0302300, IMG submission 198756) | Peat permafrost microbial communities from Stordalen Mire near Abisko, Sweden - III_Palsa_E1_1 | ecosystem: Environmental > Terrestrial > Soil > Palsa > Peat permafrost | place: Sweden...
TCATTACAATACAGAATGGGATGGTACCTATCATGGACAGCCATTGCCTGTAGGAGCTTACTTCTATATAATCAAAACATCAGGCGGTGCTAAACCCATCAGTGGATCTGTTTCTATCGTGAGATAGAGATCTTACGCCAGCAATTTATTGTCATATCCTATTAAATTAAAAAAAGCGTAACAGCATTCTGTTACGCTTTTTTTAATTTTTATCACCCTTCCAAAATAACTATTTGCCTAGTGAAGTTTTTATTTGATATTAGAAAATAAAGAATTATTAACATCTGTGGATTAAACACCTTTATCTAAAAGATAGATATAGTGAGTGTTATAAGAAGTTTTAGTGCGAATAATGTTGAAACATTGAAGATATCTCCCCTTCCCCATCCATCCTACCCTAATCTATCAAATACCTAACAAAATATTCTCAAACTAATTACGTTAATAACATATCTCTATGTGATTTACATTTAAACAACATTATAAAAGCGTAAATCATGTGGTCTTTTTCGTCATAACGATTGCTTCTGTTTGCTATAAGATTCTCCATTCCGCGAGCATTTTATCCCCAATAGGACATACTTTATAATAATCTTAGAAAAATGTAATATTCGTCAGAATTACCTGATGTATAGACCGTTTTTCCATGCTGACGTTGAGGTAAGATAAAAATAAGAATAACGATTGAATATATAAATACCGGTTGCTTTAATTGCTTACTATTATAACATTCTATATGAAAAGTATATCTACTCATCCAAGAAGTAATTCTTTTTTAAACTTTTCTTCCGTCATTAAATGCATAGTATTATTGTGCTTAACAATTGTATTTGTAATTAATAAGGGTATAGCTCAATGCGGTCCTGCTGCTGCAGTTCAGGTAGCGGCACCACCAACCGGGGCTTCAGATGCTATATGGACAGGTGTATACAAAAATATAATCGGAGCAAATCCTAACAATACAGTTACTAATGATAATGGTCACGTTCCTCCCGCATTTACTTCAGACGGATTTCCTCTATTAGGCAGCCCAACTGCAAGAGAAGCAGATTTCGGAACGCCTACATGGCAGGCTGTATGGACCACTACCACACTTTATATTTTAGTAACAGTACCGGATGATTCTATAAATTTTGATCCTATTCCAAATGATCCATTTTTCTATAACTATGATGCGGTAGAAGTTTATCTTTCTGGAAATAATGCACATACGGGTCCTCCCTATGGTCCTGATGATGTTCAATATGGTTTTAGCGGTACCAACAGTGTATATAGAGGATTTGATGCTGCAGACGGCGGTACAGGAGCCGGTTCTTCTACGGCCGGAGTTACTAATACAGCGATTGCCACATCTGGCGTTGGATACACTGAATTTATAGCAATACCACTATCCTCCTTTACTGCGCCAACAGCTATGAACAGCCAGGTTAGTTTGGATGTAGCTATTGATGATAATGATCATACACCTAATATCGCAACACAAATGTCAATAGATTCGGCATGGCTTACAACGCCTGCTGGTGGCAGTCATCCTGCCGGTTCGGGCCCCGGAACAGCTCAATTTATTTCTCAAGGATTTAGAAGTGGTGGTGATTGGAGAGATGCACAGGTAGCATGGAACTCAACAACCAATCAAGCCCCATACAGCACTACAAATGATTTAGGCAATCTTAAATTAACAGCGCCGCCTACACCTGCTACTGCGCATAATCAAAGTATTTGCGGTTCAGGAATTATCACACTTGCCGGCGATGCACCTGCAGTTGGTAATACAGCGCAATGGACTGCTACAGGAGGATCTGCAAGTTTAACTCAACTTGCGGGAGGCGTTACTAACCCTTTAGCAAATTTCATTTCTCCGGATACGGGAACATATGTTTTTACCTGGTCGATCATTAATAGTACCTGTTCATTAATTCCATCAACCGCAAATGATACGATCTCTGTAACTCCTTTGCCTTTGTTATTAGTAACTACTCCAGGTTCAGTATGTTCGCCTGCTACAGTAGACCTCACAAATCCTGCATTAATTGCTGGTAGCACATTAGGAACAGTTATTACTTATACATCTAATTCAACAGGAACTATTCCATTAAGTTCACCTGATTCTATAGCCTTGAGCGGAACTTATTATATCAAATCAACTTCTACATCAAATTGTATAACAATAACTCCTGTATTAGTAACGATCAATATTTCACCAGTGATCACTGTTGCCGCCACTAATACAACAGCTTGTTCATCAAGCACAGGATCGTTTACAGTAAGTGGACTTACTCCCGGCGTTACATATTCGATTGGTTTTGATCAAGCAGGGGTTGCTCAAACTCCACAAACACTTATAGCTAGCGCAACTGGTACTGTAACAGTTACTGGTTTACCTGCAGATAGCTACACTAATATTGTAGCTACGCCACCTGCAGGCTGTATGTCTAATGCAGCCACAGCAACGATAGCTGACCCTGCACCACCAGTACCTGTAGCGAGTTCAGTTGGTGTTTGTGCTGGCAATAATTTATCACTTACCACAACTCCAGCAGGAGCTACTTATTCATGGACCGGGCCTAATGGTTTTACTTCTACGGCGCAAAGTCCTACAATATCTCCAGCAACATTTGCGGATAGCGGAGTGTACACCGTGGTAGTAACGGTAATCGGTTGCAGTGCCACTACCACCGTTGTAGGTGCTGTGCACCCAACTCCAGTATTAGTTATTACAGATCCTGCAGCTGTATGTGCACCGGCTGGTATCGATATTACCGCAGGTGCAATAACAACAGGCAGCACCCTGCCTCCAGGTACATCGATAGGTTATTATACTAATGCAGGAGCAACTACAGCGGTTGGTACGCCTACGGATATTACGCTTAGCGGAACTTATTATATCAAAGCTTCAACGGCAGCAGGTTGTGCAGATATAAAACCTGTGACTGTAACGATCAATCCTAAACCAGCTATCACTGTTACCGGAACAAATCCTACAGCGTGTTCAACCAGCACAGGTTCGTTTACAATAGGTGGACTTACTCCGGGCGCTACGTATATTATTAATTTCGATTCAGCAGGTATAGCTCATGCACCAATAACATTTATTGCTACTGCAGCAGGTACTATACCAGTTGGCACTTTAGCGGCAGGCAGTTATACTAATATTACAGTTACATCTGCGGCAGGTTGTACATCTAACGCAGTTACGGCAACCTTATCTGATCCTTCTGCACCAGTACCTGTAGCGAGTGCCATTGGAATTTGTGCAGGCAATAATTTATCACTCAGTACAACTCCATCAGGAGCTACTTATTCATGGACCGGACCTAATGGCTTTACTTCTACTGCGCAAAATCCTACAATATCTCCGGCAACGGCTGCGGATAGCGGACTATATTCTGTAACTGTGACTGTAGCAGGTTGTATCGGTTCTACCAGCGTTGTAGGTGCTGTGCACCCAACTCCGGTATTAGTTATTACAGATCCTGTAGCTACATGTGCTCCAGCTGGTATCGATATTACCACAGGTGCAGTAACAACAGGCAGCACCCTGCCTCCTGGTACAGTATTAGGTTATTATACTAATGCAGGAGCAACTACAGCGGTTGGTACACCTACTGATATTACGCTTAGCGGAACTTATTATATCAAAGCTTCAACGGCGGCAGGTTGTGAAGACATAAAACCTGTAACTGTAACGATCAATCCTAAACCAGCTATCACTATTACGGAAACAAATCCTACAGCTTGTTTAACTAGTACAGGGTCATTTACAATAGGTGGACTTACTCCGAGCGCTACGTATATTATTAATTTCGATTCAGCAGGTATACCTCATGCACCAATAACATTTGTTGCTACTGCAGCAGGCACTATACCGGTTGGCACTTTAGCCGCAGGCAGTTATACTAATATTACAGTTACATCTGCAGCAGGTTGTATATCTAACGTAGTTACAGCAATCTTATCTGATCCATCTGCGCCAACGCCTGTGGCAAGTGCCATTGGTGTTTGTGCGGGCAATAGTTTATCACTTAATACTACTCCATCAGGAGCAACTTATTCATGGACCGGGCCTAATGGTTTTACTTCTACTGCACAAAATCCTACAATATCTCCCGCAACGTTTGCAGATAGCGGAGTGTACACTGTAGTCGTAACTGTAGCAGGTTGTGTTAGCACAACTACTGTTGTAGGTGCAGTACATCCAACTCCGGTATTAGTTATTACAGACCCTACCGCTATATGTGCCCCGGCTGGTATAGATATTACTGCAGGTGCGATAACAACAGGTAGTACCTTGCCTGCAGGTACATCGTTAGGTTATTATACTAATGCAGGAGCAACTACTGCAGTTGGTACGCCTACAGATATTACACTTAGCGGAACTTATTATATTACAGCTTCGACTGCAGCAAGCTGCGCCGATACGGCAGCAGTAACTGTAACGATCAATCCTAAACCGGCTATCACTGTTACGGAAATAAACCCTACCGCTTGTTCAACAAGCACAGGTTCATTTATACTGGGCGGACTTACACCGGGCACTACTTATATTATCAATTTTGATTCAGCAGGTATAGCTCATGCACCAGAAACATTTATTGCTACTGCAGCAGGTACTATACCGGTTGGCACTTTAGCAGCAGGAAATTATACTAACATTACAGTTACATCCATGGCAGGTTGTACATCTAATATCGTTACAGCAACTTTAACTGATCCTGCAGCACCAACAACTACAGCCGGTACAGGTGCTCCTATTTGTTCGGGTGGTACTTTAACACTTACTTCTACAACAATAGCAGGAGCTACCTATTCATGGACAGGACCTAACGGTTTTACTTCTACAGCAGCGGATACAGCTATATCACCCGCATTGTATGCTGATAGCGGACTATATACAGTAACTGTAATGGTAGCGGGTTGTGTAGGCTCTTCCAATGTTGTAGGTGTCATACATCAAACTCCTTTATTAGTTATTACAAACCCTACCGTTTTATGTTCTTTTGTAGGTGTTGATATTACAGCTCCTGCAATAACAGCAGGTAGCACTATACCTTCAGGTACAACGTTGACCTATTATACAGATGCAACATTGACAACCTTGTTACCAACGCCAACAAATGTTACATCCACCGGAACGTACTATGTTAAAGCACTAAGTCCTTCTAACTGTAGCGATGTACAACCTATAGTTGTCATGATAAGCGCTTTACCTCCAATCACAGTTACAGAAACTGATCCTACTGCTTGTTCAACAAGTACAGGTTCATTCACAATTAACGGACTTACACCTGGTATCGTTTATACTGTCAATTTTGATAAAGCAGCTATTGCACAACCAGCACAAGTGTTTACCGCTACTGCAGCAGGTACTATAACAGTTATAGGATTATCAGCAGGTAGTTACACTAATATCATAGCATCAGTTGCAGCAGGTTGTGTATCCAATACCGGCTCTGCTACATTAGCTGATCCTTCGGCGCCAACGCCTACAGCCGGCACCGGTGGCCCGGTTTGTTCAGGTAGTACGTTATCACTTACTTCTTCAATACCGGGAGGAACTTATTCATGGAGCGGACCTAATGGTTTTACTTCTACACAACAAAACCCAACTATACCTTTGGCATTGTATGCTGATAGTGGATCTTACACTGTAACAGTTACAGTGGTTGGTTGCACAGGTACAGCAAATGTTGTAGGTGTTGTACATCCAACTCCAGTACTAATTATTACAAGTCCTGTGCCTGTATGTGCTCCTGCAGGTGTGGATATTACATCACCGGCTATAACGGCAGGTAGTACTTTACCTTCTGGCACAATACTTAATTATTACAGCGATGCTACTGCAATTACTCCGGTAGCAACACCAACAGCTGTTACCATTAATGGTACTTATTATATTACAGCGATCAGCGCTTCGGGTTGTGGTGATACAGCAGCAGTGGTTGTAACCATCAATCCATTGCCAACACTGTCAATCACAAATCCAACTGGTGTATGTTCGCCTGGTACCGTTGATATTATGATACCGGCAGTAACAACAGGTAGCACAGCGGGTACAACACTTAGTTACTATAGTGATGCATTGGCAACAACTCCATTAACTACTCCAACAGCAATAGCATTGAGTAGCAGTTACTATATAAAATCTACAACACCTTCAGGCTGTAGTGATACATCGGCAGTAGTCGTAACCATTAATCCCTTACCGGTACTGTCAATCACAAGTCCTACAGGTGTATGTTCTCCAAGTACAATTGATATTACTGTACCTGCAATAACAACAGGTAGTACTTCAGGCACATCACTTAGCTATTACAATGATGCGCTTGCAACAACTCCTTTAGCTACGCCTACAGCTGTAGCTTTAGGTGGAACTTATTATATCAAAGCAACAACTCTTGCAGGTTGTAACGATACTGCAGCAGTAGTTGTAACAATAAACCCATTACCTGTAGTACTAATTACAAACCCTACTGGCGTATGTTCTCCGAACACAATTAATATCACAGTACCAGCAATAACAGCAGGTAGTACAACAGGTACAACGCTTAGTTATTATAGCGATGCATTAGCAACAACTCCATTAGGAACACCAACAGCAATAGCAACGAGCAATACCTATTATATTAAATCAACGACACCTTCAGGCTGTAGTGATACATCTGCAGTAGTGGTAGCAATTAATCCATTGCCGGTATTGTCGATCACAGATCCTGCAATGGCATGTTCTCCTTCTACAGTAGATATCACAGCACCAGCAATAACTACAGGCAGTACAGCAGGTACAACACTTAGTTACTATAGTAATGCGATAGCAACAATACCAATAACCGTAGCTGCCGCACAAACTATCGGAACAAGTGGTTCGTATTATATAAGATCTACAACCGCCTTTGGTTGTAGTGATACAGCAGCAACAGTTGTCAAGATCAATCCGACACCGGCATTGACAATACAAAATCCTAATGCGGTATGTTCTCCGTCTACAGTAGATATAACTAACCCTTCTGTAGCGATCAACAATAGCAATTTACCTGCAGGTACAACACTTAATTATTTTTATGATGCAGCTGCTACTGATACAATTCATACACCAGAAGTAATACCTACATCGAATACTTATTATATAGTAGCTACAGCTGCAGGCTGTAGCAGTCCTGCCACAGGAGTTACGGTTACGGTACATAATCCGCCCGCCGCTCCTGCTACAGAAAATTTGCATTATTGTCAATTTAGCGATGTGCCTGCTTTAACTGCAGACGGAACCTCCGGTGATTCTTTAGTATGGTATACACAATCTGTTGGTGGAAACGATAGCAGTTTAACAGCGCCAATACCTACAACGAAAGATGGAGGTGTGACCTTACAATATTTTGTAGGACAAGAACAAACATTTGGCTCTCTTACTTGCGTAAGTACATCACGTTCTGAATTAGATGTAATAATAACAACACAACCTACTGCAGTTGTTAACCCAAGTAATATTGAAGCTTATGGAGGCGATGTTGTTACTTTCCAAGGTGTTGCAACAGGTGGGCCAATTACATGGACAGTAAATGACAGCACAGCTGCATCGTTTTCTACTGATGCTACACAAACTCTTGTGCCACCTTCTTCTGTTGAACCTCCAACGGATGTCACTACTTATTATTTGGTAGTAACTTCTCCTGAATTTGATCAATGTAAAGCTGTTGCAGCTGTAACAGTAACAACACTTCAACCATTATTGATCCCTAATATATTCTCACCAAACGGAGATGGAACACATGATGTTTGGGTTATTAAGAATATACAAGAATTTGATAACGCAGAGGTGAGTATATTTAACAGGTACGGTCAATTTATTTACAAATCTTCTGATGGATATAAAACACCTTGGGATGGCACTTATCATGGAGACCCTGTACCTGTAGGAACATACTTCTACATAATAAAAACAACAGCAGATGCTAAACCGATCAGCGGATATGTAGCTGTTGTTAGATAATGGATAAATAACCTATCAATAAAATACACTGTTCAATAAAAAAGCGTAGCATTTTGTTACGCTTTTTTATTGAACAGATTTTTATCTTCACCTTTTGCTGTAAGTAAAAATAATAATGAGCGGCTATTCTACTTTGCCCATTATTATTAGTTACTTAAAAAAAATATTATCAATAATAAAAAATCCCGGTCACACGAACCGGGATTTTTTATTATTGATTTATGTACATCATTTTATTTCACCAATAACTCGCTTGTTAATATTTGTCCATTCGCTTGTAGCTTCACCATATAGATGCCACTAGGTAATGCACTTACATTTAATTGAGTCGTTAAAACATTTGCATCAAGGGTTGCACTTTCAACAACAGCTCCAAGCTGGTTGATCAAAACTATTTGTGCTGCTTCTGTTGGCGCTTCGCTTAACGCAACCGTTACAATATCTTTACCCGGGTTTGGATAAACAGTGAATGTTAGTGGTGCAGTAACTGAACTTTGATCAGCTGTTTCTTCAGGACGACCATAGCTTTCAGGCGTTTGTGAATTGCTGTTATTATTTGAACAACCGCAATTGCTGTTGCTGCATGTCTTCCAATCAAACTCTTCCCACGAAGATGCAACGTCTCTGTTACACGTCATTGCACTTATGCCACCTTCGCAAGAAACATATTTACCGTTGCTGCCACGTAGACAGATCTTGCCATCTGAATTTTGTATCCAGTCAAACTCTTCCCAATCCTGCGCCGTAGTTCTGTTACATGTGATCGGTTTATCTCCATTCTCACAAGAAACATATTTACCCTCGCATTTTAATGACACTTTACAATCACCTGCATCTATCACCTGGAACTCTTCCCAACAGCTAACATTGCAACCATCACTGCACATTGGTTTGCAACCATTTTCACAAGAGACATATTTATTCTCGCATGACCGTAACCAGATCGTTTTACCATAAGGTATTGTACTGGCTACTGCATTAATGGTGTAAGTAACTGCCGGTGATGCAACCCCTGCCTTATCTACCATTGAATAAGTAAAGCTTACAGATGAGCCGATCTTTTTGAAGATCAACATCTTTGATGGATCGAAGTTGCTGATCTTAGTGCCTGCTGTTACCTTAACTAACGTTGTCGTGTAAGTGTAGTATAGCAATGTAGTAGAATTGATCGATGCAATTATAAATGTTGCACCCGTATTGCAGGATGATGAATTTTTACAATCTTCAGGATCGCTGCCTGTTAAAGAGCCGCCTGTCGAATATCCTGTAAGTGATGTACTGTTCATTGCTATGCCAACATAACCTGCAATAGAATTATTGGTGAATAAACAATCTGTGATATTAAAACATTTTGGATCTGCTACCGGGGGTTGCTCTATACCAAAATCTACATTGGTAATAGCAGTACTTACTACAGTTACACTGATCGCGCCATTTGGTGTGCCATCGCTGCCTGCTCCGGTTCCGATATTTTCTCCGGTGTATATCCAGTTCGTTGGTAATGCTTTTGTTGGCGTTGCACTATTTACAACTCCTGCAGTTTTACTGATCTGGATAGTGTATTGTCCTGCTGCTACCTGCGTAAAACTATATGTGCCGTTTGTAGCAACTGTAACATTTGCTACTACTTTGCCAGAAGCATTTATTAATGTAGCGTATAAAGTTGTTGATGAAGGATCACCTAAGCCTGTTCCGTTAACTATATTATCTGTAAGGCCGTTCGCATCATGCAGTACGGTTCCTGAGATAGGTACGGAAACGATATTACATAAACTAGTTGATGCTATACCCGTTGCAGTACTCTGACATCCTGTTGCTATATTCGTAACCGTTAGTGTATATGTAACGGGCGTTGTAGATGCAGTAGAAACCGTTGGCGCAAGTACAGATGGGTTACTTAATCCGGTTGACGGCGTCCACGCGTAACTGTAAGTTGATCCTGCAGGCCCTGTGATCAATGGATTGAAAGCTACAGGAACCTGGTTGGTTAAACAAATTGTTATCCCCGGTATCGTAATAGATGGTGATACCACTGAGTTTACTGCTACATAAGCTGCCATTGTTGCAACACAAGCATTAGCATCAATCGCTGTTAATACGTAATTAGTATTAGCACTTACACATGCAGTAGGCATAGATACGGTTGGATCTGACAAGCCAGTTGAAGGTAACCAGCTGTAAACAATACCCGGTTGATTTGCTACACCTATCGGTGCACAGGTTCCTTTACAAACTGTAATAGGATTTGTAGCTGGGATTGCAAAACTATCAACAGTAATGGTTAAGTTATCACTACTGCTACAAGCACCAGGACGATTTACATTTACTACATAAGTACCTGGTGACATCGCCGTAAAATATGGTTGAGCACAACTTGTACAACTAAACGAATAACTGCCAGGAGCCGATTGAACACTCCAGGTATCAGTTGATAAGTTCGAAGGATCTCCGATCTGTTGAGGACTTCCACTACATATTATTCTGTTGCTACCTGCGATTGGTTTTGCCAATGAAGGAATAGCCGTTTCTGTACTACTCGCTGTACAACCATTAGCATCTGTAACAGTCAGCGTATATGTAGTAGTAGTATTTGGCGTAGGCAATGCAACCGGATTTGCAATTGTTGAATTACTCACTATACTTGAAGGTGACCATTGATAGGCACTCATTCCCGCAGGCGCATTATTACCTAGTGACAAAGTCTGCGACGGACAGAAACTAATATTCGGAAGTGTGAATGTTGGTTTATCTACCGTTACGTTTACAATATCAGTTGAATTACATCCACCAAGGAAAGTAACTACATCTGTATACGTTGTATTCGAAGTGACAGTAGTGTAAGGTTGCGCGCAAGTGGTACAGCTAAGTCCGGTTGCTGGTGTCCAATTATAAATAGCACCGGGAATTATAGCCGACCCTATTTGAACACTACTTCCAGAACAAACTGTTTTATCTCCCGAAGGAGTTATTTGTGGAGAAGGATCATAATATATAAGTGTTTGAGAACTTGCACTACAACCTGCAGGACTTGTTGCTGTCACTGTATAATATAATGTTTGTCCTGCTGCTGCTAATACCTGTGGCATCGCAGATGTAGCATTTGTACCATTTTGCCATGGAGCAGTTGAAGGGCTCCAACTATACGTTTCACCCGGAACCGCTGGCGTACCTATTGTTACTACTGCATTATTACATATCTCATAATAAGGGCCTGCATCTACGATGGGATTATCAACTGTTACAACAGAAGTACCTGTTGCGGTACATCCGCTTGTTGAATCAGTTTCAGTAACATTATAAGAAGAGTTGGCCGTAAGAACAACCTGGGGGTTTGCAATTGTACTGGTGAAATAAGTGTTACCATTATTGTATCCACTCCACACATAACCATAATGTGCAATGGCAGGTCCGCCAAGATCGGCTGCAACTCCAGAACAAATTGCTACTGTTTTATTAGTTACTGCTGGTAAAGACCAGCTAGGATTATTCACCGCTATAGAAACACTACAAAATATAGTAGGGTCGTAAATATTGGTGATCGTTACTGTATATGTTCTTGCTACCTTATCTGTTAACGTATCTACATTTCCTGTAGGAGATGACAGACCTGCTGTAGGTGACCAACTATATTTCCAATCCGTGATCGCTCCAAAAGAAGGTATCGCAGTTAATATAACCGAACCTAAAGCAGTAGTAGGACAAGCATGAGGAGCGCTTACTATTATTTGTGCATTACACTCACAGGTAGAAGGAACATTTACCTGGCTGGTACATGTTGTTCCGCCATAGCTAACATTTAATTGATAAACACTGCTTCCGCCTGTAGAAGCACTTACTGTTGTTACAGGGGTATTAGTAGCACCTGTTATAGTTCCGGTGCCGGATATTTTTGTCCAGCTATATGTTTCATTCACATTAGGAGTTGCATCAGGTGTACCAACTTGTCTTGGTCCACATCCATCAATACCTGCATAAGATCTTATTGTAGTAACAACAACGGTATCATAAAAACTACAAGAGCCACTGGTTGCTGTTACATAAAAATTTGTAGGGTCAGGAGTTGGAGGGAAAGCATAACTACCTGCATTAAAAGTTGTAGTAGCAGTTGAATTATTTGTTAGGTAAGTGCCCGGAGACCATGTATAAGTATAGCCGGCTTGAGCTGTAGTACCTAATTGAGCAGTTGCACCTGAACAGATCGTCTGATCAGGGCCTGCAAAATTTGCAGTAGGTGCCATAACGGGAGTTACGACAACATTATCTGAACTGGAACAAGTTCCTCCTCCACTTTTAGTAATTGTTTGTGTTAGTGTATAAGTCACGGGAGCGCCGGATATTTTTACTTTAGGTTGTGCGCAAGTTGGACAACTCATTCCTGTGGCAGGACTCCAGCTATAACTAACGCCTGTTAATCCCGGAACAATTGGCGATCCGATCATAACAGAATCAGTTCCACATACTGATACATCAGGACCAGCATTGGCCGAATATATATTCACGAGCGATTGTCCTATTTGAACACAGCCTTTCGAATCTGTTACTGTAGCCGTGTATAATGTATTCGATAAAGGTGTAACAACAGGGTTAGCCAAAGTGCCTCCATTATTATCCCAACTATATGTATAAGGTGCTATTCCACCTGTTGCAGTTGGAGATCCTCCTATTGTTATAGAAGATCCCGGGCATGCAGTAAATGGGCCACCTGCCGCAACAGTAGGTGCTGTTAACGTATTGACTGCAACAGTATCAACATTACTTATACTAATTACAGCGCTTCCGCAGGAAACAGAATACTGAGAAACTCTTCTATAATACTCAGTGACACCGCCAACTGCAGGAAAATAATTTTTTGAAACCGCCCCGGGAATATTTGTCCATGGCCCTGCTGCACTGGTTGCTATTTGCCACTGATAGTTTGCATTCAATTGATTTTGTTCTGCCGCTACGCCATTGTGATAGATCAGCGGTAAACTATCTCCAGGAATAATTACATCCTTACCGTTGATCTGAGTTGCCAAACCATATTTACAAACTGTTTGCGAAGAAGGTGATAATGTATCTTTGATCTGAACATAATTTGTAGGACATTCATATAAAGCGGATGTATAGGGACCATACCCATAACTACCATTTCCGAAAGAACTACCATCTGTAGTAGGCATACTATTATCAGACACAAAGGATGAGAGATAAATAATATTATTATCTACAGCAAGTCCAACTAGATCTTTACCTGGTGAATTAGAATAAAAAGTACTGTAAACAATATTGCCTGCAGCATTAATTTTAGTTAGCACCGGTGTATTGGTACTTGGAGAAGTTGTTTTCTTACTTCCGTCTGTTACAGGATAATCAGCAGAATTTGTAAGTCCATAAATATACATATTGCCATTCAGCACCTGAAAAAGATTATCATTATCATCAGAACCTTGAAATATTTCTCCCCCACTTCCGCCTAAATAAGAATCGTATATTATGCCCGTGCTACTGATCCTCTGAATATAAAAATCTCCTGCAGGATAAAAATAAACTGCAGGAATAGCACCACCTCCAAAAGCTCTCCCTGTTCCGGAAGTAACATTGAAAGAAGCATTTGTAGTATTACCAACAATATAACCTATTCCATTTTCAACCCTTAACATTGGGCCGTTCACCGGAGAGACCGGTACTAATTGACTGAGCTTACCCGTAGCATCATATACCCTATAAGAGGCCCCGGAAAGCGTAGTTCCGGTAAATGTATTATAAAAAACATAAGCTTGCCCGTTAGAAGCCTGCATATCAAAATAGTAGCTGTCACTACCGGTTGTTTCACCATCACTATATCGTGTAGAATAAACCGTTGTACCGTCAGAATTTAATTTTATCAATGCTAGAGGACCCGTAGTGCCGTCTGTTACAGGATAAAAATCACAACCGCCATCAGTAAGAATATAGAGGCTGCTGCCATCTGTACGTAATGAACCAATAAAATTATAGTAGGGAGAACCTGCATTGGTTAAGCAAGTTGACAAAGATGTAGAAAGTGTAGTTGCATCGAGCTTTACTAAGAAAGCTGTTTGGTATATTCCGTTACCAAGATTACTTGACCCGATACCATTTACGATCGGAAAATTCGAATAAGAAGTAGTTCCTAATAAATAAACTGCGCCATTTAAAACTTGCAGGTCTTCTAGATAATTAGCCTGTATAAAAGTTGATGCGACTATATTTCCTGCGGCATTAATTTTCATCACTAACGCCAAAGAAGATCCATTTGGATTTGCAGGGCCTATTGTTGGTACAAATGAAGATGAGGCTGTACCTACAATATACACTTCACCGTTCACTACCAACATTTTGGTAAACTCTATGCCGACCAACTTTGTAGAGTATACTATTACGCCATTTGTATTATACTTATTTAAAACAATAGTATTGTTTTGGATTCCTACTATATATTGTTCTCCATTTAATTCCTTACTATCAAATACGTCGTAGTATTGTGCTGTGCTGCCAGTATAAGTAGCATATTTAATAGCGACTTGCGCATTCATAAAAAGGGGAAGTGCTAGCAATAGCGATAGTAATAATTTTTTCATAAGAGGATTTTGGGTGCCGAAAATTAGAGATTAGATTGATTTTAGGTGGTTTTACAAACAAATAGCATTTTAATAATATACAATAATTGTAAGCTTTTTAGCCTCTCAATTATTCAAAAAAGGAGTTTTGTAACTCAATTTTTTCAATTTTTCCTTACATATACTGCTATTATTCCGGAAAGGTTGGGTAGGATCTAATATTAAATTTATGAAGGATGGGAATTGAGATAAAACAAAAAAATCCACAAAGCAAGCTTTGTGGATTTTTTATGTGACCTGGATTGGATTCGAACCAATGACCCTCAGCTTAGAAGGCTGATGCTCTATCCAGCTGAGCTACCAAGTCTTTAAGAGTTTGCAAATATAAAGCAATTAGGATTTATTATAGAATGAAATAGCAAATAATTTATGCTATCCACCCAATTGATCTTCCAGTTCCATCACTTTATCAAAAACAACTTCATATTCTTTATTTGTTTCCGTTAAGTCGGTGGTTAATTTTTTATATTCTGTTTCTGTCTGCTGAAATTTATTTTTATCCGCATAACTACCAGGATCTGCCATCATGATTTCCAGTTCCGCTTTTCTTTTATTTAACTGCGCCACTTTCTCTTCTAATTGCTGAAAACGGTTCTTATTTTTCTGGTATTCCTTTTTTAATTCTTTATCAACAGGTGCATTATTCGCTACAGGCTTAGGCTCTTCTTTTTTTTTATCCTGCACGGGTTCCTGCGGCTTTTTTATTTCCGCTTTTGCTTTTGCATTATCTGCTGCTACCCTTCTTGCTTTCCAATCTTCCCATTCTGCATAAGAGCCTTTGAACTCTACAATTTTATGGTCTTCTATTTCCCAAATCTTATTAGCGATCTTGCTAACGAAATGTCTATCATGACTAACAAAAACCAAACTACCTTCATAATTATTCAATGCGCCGATCAACAGATCAACCGAATGTATATCCAGGTGATTCGTCGGTTCATCCAGCATTAAAAAATTGGCTTTACTAACGATCGTTTTCGCTAACGCTACTCTTGCTTTTTCTCCCCCGCTTAATACTTTAATTTTTTTATCTACATCATCGCCACTAAATAAAAAACAACCTAATAAACTTCTTAGTTCAAGATCGGTTTTACCACTGCGGCTATCTTGCATTTCATTCAACACCGTATTATTAATATTCAATGCTTCCAGCTGATGCTGTGCGTAAAAGGATTCATCGACGTTATGCCCCCAAACCCTTTCTCCTGTGTGTTCTTCGCTACCAACGATCACTCTTAATAAAGTAGATTTACCTTTACCATTTGCACCGATCAAAGCGATCTTATCACCACGGTCGATCTCTGCCCCGGTATTTTCCATGATCACCAGGTCGCCAAAACTTTTAGATACATTTTTCAACGTACATAAAACCCTGCCTGGCTGTTTATCAATAGAGAAATTGATACGCATGTTTGGCCTTTCAATTTCAACATTTTCAATTCTGTCTAATTTTTCTAAGCGCTTAACAATACTTTGTGCCGCAGCTGCTTTACTTGCTTTCGCTTTAAAGCGTTCAACAAATTTTTCGTTCTGCCTGATATAATCCTGTTGATTTTCGTAAGCTTTTTGTTGCATCTCGACACGCAAAGCTTTTTCTGTTTCGTAGTAAGAATAATTTCCTGTGTAGAAATGTAATTTCTGCTGGTATAATTCTACTACTTTATTCACCATTCTATCTAAGAAATAACGATCATGGCTCACCATTACAACGGCACCCTGGTAATGCAATAAATATTTTTCGAGCCATTCGATACTTGGAAGATCCAGGTGATTCGTAGGTTCATCCAGCAATAAAACATCCGGCGCCATTAAGATCATTTTCGCTAACAACACGCGCATTCTCCAGCCTCCACTAAATAATTTATACGGTTTGTGTAAAGTTTCGTTTGTAAATCCTAAGCCTTGTAAAACTTCTTCTGTTTTATGATGAATATCGTAACCGCCTAGTACTTCTAATTCATGCAATTTTTCCGAATAAGTTATCACTAAGCTTTCATCGCCTGTTTTTTCTAATTCGATCCCTATTTCTTCAATTTCTTTTTCTAATATTTTAACCCTTTCAAAAGCGCCCATGGCTACTTCTAAAATAGAATCTTCCGTATCAAAACTCAACAGATCCTGGTGCAAAAAACCGATGGTGGTTTCTTTACCTTGTTCTACCGTTCCTTTATTTGGCAGGAACTGGCGCGTTAATACCTTCAGTAAGGTTGATTTACCTGTACCGTTATACCCTATCAAAGCGATCCTTTCATTGGGTTGTATGTGCCATGTTGCATCTTCTACGATCGCCCTGGCACCAAATTCAAATGTTACATTCTGTAATCCTAAAAGCATTTTAAGTATCTGTTTCCGTTAAATATTTTGCAAAAGTAAGCTAAACCGCAAACTATTTACTTAGTTCATTAGTATCCTATAACTTTGTTTCAAAATTGACATATGAGAAAACTCTGGCTTACCGTAATTATTCTGGCAATATTCTTTATCGGGTACTGGTTATTTTTAAGAAAACCAGCAACTGTAGATGTACCACAAAGCATTTCAAGCCAGGGACCTATGAAAATTGGCGCACATTCAGCTGCATTCAATAACAGCATTGACACATTAATGAGTGCTTATTTTGAGCTAAAGAATAATTTTGTTGATGCAGATAGTATTACTGCTAAACAAACGGCTACAAAACTTGCAGGCCTGACTGATAATGTAAAATTAGACGAATTAAAAAAGGATACTTCCGGTATATACGCAACAGCGCTTGCACAAATTGGCGATGTTAAATCAAATGCACTGGCAGTTGGCACAGAAACTACTATCACAATGATGCGCAAAGATTTTCAAGGAGTTACTGAGAGCCTTTACCCTTTATTGAAAATGATACATTATGAAGGCAGTATTTTATACTTACAAAACTGCCCAATGGCTTTTGGTGATGGTAACGATGCCAACTGGATCAGTAACACATCTGAGATCAAAAATCCTTATCTGGGTAAAAAAGATATCACAATGTATCATTGCGGCGAAACAAAAGACAGTATTGTAGGACAATAAAAAATAATTTAAATTATATCGTAAAGTCAGACCAATTGGTCTGGCTTTTTTTATTTCTCCCTTTGTCATTTTTCTATCATTTATAAAAATAATCTTGCCGGAAATTTAAAAGCTGCTATCTTTGTTTAACAGTGTTAGATTATCTACCTGCAATAAAATGGGAAGTAAAGATCGCATATTACGTTTGAAGGAAGAGACGAGGACCAATATCCTTATCGCAGCCCGCCACATTGTAAAAGATGAAGGATGGCAAGCGTTAAGTATGCGTAAGATCGCTGATAAGATAGAGTATACAGCGCCGATCATCTATGAATATTTTGCCAATAAAGAAGCGATATTATTAGAGCTGACAAAAAACGGCTATAATGTTTTATCGGGTGACCTGCAACAAGCAAAAAACAAACACCGCCTACCCGCAAAGCAGCTAGAAGCAATGTGGATGGCTTATTGGGACTTTGCTTTCAGGGAAAAAGAATATTATCAGCTGATGTTTGGTGTAGAAATGAGCTGCTGTGTTTTCCAGGAAAAATTTCCGGAAGTTGAACATCCTGCTGATCTTATTTGTGAAGTGATCACCGAATTGATGGGCAATAAAAATCCATCGGAAGATGAGGTCTGCAGAAGGTATTATACATTTTGGTCCGTTGTACACGGACTGGTCTCTATCAATATCGTTCGTAAAGGAGTTTCGGATGAACTCAACCTGCAAATATTAAAAGACGCAATTGGTGGTATCATCACCCTTATCGCCGAATAATTTTTTTGCCTCTTACTTAACAGTGATAGATTATTTAACCCTATTATTTTTATAATACGTTAATCCTGTCACCGCTTTCTTGCTATCTGAAAAAAACCATTTGTATTGTATTACGCATTAAAAAATTAAACCAGTCATGAAAAAATTACTCATTCTAAGCACCCTTGTCCTTTTTTTATACAGCTGTTCAGATAGCGCAGCAGCACCGGGCAGTGGCGATAATGTCCAGGCTCTTCCCGTAATGCAGATAAATGCTGCAACGGCTGTTACAGAAGCACAATATCCTGCTTCAATAGAAGGCGCAACAAATGTTGAGATCCGTCCGCAAGTAGATGGCTTTTTAGATAAATTATTTGTTGATGAAGGCGCTTATGTAAAAGCAGGCCAGCCTTTATTTAAAATAAACGACCAGCCTTACCGCGAACAACTGAACAATGCAACTGCCAACTTGCATGCGCAGGAAGCTGCTGTTATCAATGCACAATTAGATATTGATAAATACACACCACTTGTACAAAACAAAGTGATATCAGACTATCAATTAAAAGCAGCGAATGCTGCTTACAAAATTGCAGTAGCAAATGAAGAGCAGGCAAAAGCAACAGTGGCAACAGCGCAAATAAATTTAGATTATACTTTGATCAAAGCGCCTGTGAGTGGCTTCATCGGGTTACTTCCTAAAAAACAAGGTAGCCTCGTTGCTCGAAATGATGTGGATGCATTAACTACGTTATCTGATGTGCATGAAGTGCATGTTTATTTTTCTTTGAGCGAAGGTGATTTTATCAACTTTAAAGAACAGTATGCGGGCACAACGATCAACGATAAAATAAAACAACTACAACCAGTTGCTTTGATATTAAGTGATAATTCTGTTTATCCTTTTCCAGGAAAAATTGATATGATCGACGGACAGTTTGATAAAAATACCGGCGCTATCACGGTAAGGGCAAGCTTTCCAAACGCACAAGGTCTACTCCGCTCAGGAAATACAGGAAAGATACAATTGAGCCTTAACCATTCTAACGCTATTTTAATTCCGGAGTCTGCCACCATCGATGTGCAGGACAAAGTATTTGTTTTTGCAGTCGGCGATAGCAATAAGGTTAGCAAACAGCCGATCACGATCATTGGCAAAAGCGGCAACAATTATTTGATAAGTGATGGTGTAAAATCAGGAGACCATGTCGTTTTCAGTGGCATCGATCATTTACAAGAAGGCATGGTGATCAAACCGGAACCAGTAGATAGTACATCAAAGTAAAATCGCTCAAAAAAATTCGCGGGCAATTCATTTTAGTAAGACAAATGCTTACTAGCTGTTATCGCTACGCAAAAAAATATCACAACTAAACTAACATTATGTTTAAGAAATTTATAGACCGCCCGGTACTGGCCACAGTAATCTCCATCTTATTGGTGATATTGGGTGTATTGGGTTTAACAACCTTACCATTGCAACAGTTCCCTGATATTGCCCCACCGGCAGTACAGGTAACTGCATTGTATCCCGGTGCAAATGCCGAAACAGTTTTACGTGCCGTTGCGCCTTCATTAGAAGAATCGATCAATGGTGTAGAGAACATGAGTTACATGAGCTCTACCGCCAGTAATGACGGCTCTTTAGTAATTACTGTTTATTTTAAATTAGGAACCAATGCAGATCAGGCGGCGGTGAATGTACAGAACAGGGTGGCGCAGGCTACAAGCCAGCTTCCTGCAGAAGTAGTACAGGCGGGCATTACAACAGCCAAACAACAAAACAGTATTTTGATGGTGGTGGATCTTTATTCTGAAGATACCGCTTACGATCAAACATTTTTAGCCAACTATGCGCAGATCAATATCGTACCGGAAATAAAAAGAATTGAAGGTGTTGGACAATGTATCATATTCGGAGGTAACAAAGATTACTCAATGCGTGTGTGGTTGAATCCAAGCAAAATGGCAACTTACCATTTAACACCGCAAGAAGTTATTGGTGCGATACAAGATAAAAACTTAGAGGCTGCTCCCGGTAAATTCGGTGAAAGCAGTAACGAAGCTTTTGAATACGTTATTAAATACAAGGGTAAATTAAATGATCCCGGATCGTATGAAAATATTGTTGTCCGCGCTAACCCGGATGGCTCTATGTTACGTTTGAAAGATGTAGCCAAAGTTGAATTCGGCGCTTACACGTATAGTAACTATACGCGTACCAATGGCAAGCCCGGCGTAAACATTGCATCTTTTCAGTTAGCAGGATCTAACTCTGATAAGATACAGATCGCGATCGCTGCCTTTATGAAGAAAGCGGAAAAAGATTTTCCAAAAGGTATTAAGTACACTAATATTTATGACACTAAAATTCCATTAGATGAATCCATCGAACAGGTAAAACATACTTTGATCGAAGCATTCATATTGGTATTCATTGTAGTGTTTATTTTCTTGCAGGATTTCCGTTCTACTTTAATTCCGGCCATTGCAGTGCCGGTTGCAATTATCGGGACCTTCTTTTTTATGCAGGTCTTTGGGTTTTCGATAAACCTATTAACCTTATTCGCATTGGTATTGGCCATTGGTATTGTTGTGGATGATGCCATTGTTGTGGTTGAAGCCGTGCATTCTAAAATGGAGCATAAACACTTACCGCCAAAAGCCGCTACCAAGGCAGCGATGAGTGAAATAAACGGTGCCATCATTTCCATTACGTTAGTAATGAGTGCGGTGTTTTTACCCGTTGGTTTTATGACGGGCTCCACCGGAGTATTTTACCGGCAGTTCGCTTTTACATTGGCTATCGCCATCGTAATTTCTGCGGTGAATGCATTGACATTGAGTCCGGCTTTATGTGCACTGTTTTTAAAAGATATTCATTCAACTAAAAATGGTGAAACTAAAAAACTAACGTTCAAAGAAAAATTCTTTGTGGGTTTTAATGTTGGATTTGATAAGCTAACTACAAAATATATCAAGAGCCTGCAATTTTTGATACGCTATAAATGGATCGCTCTTACCGCTTTGTTATTGATCATAGGATCTACTGCATGGATGATGCGCGAAACAAAAACAGGTTTCATTCCTTCAGAAGATCTTAACTTTTTTGCGGTAGCATTATCAATGCCTCCCGGATCTTCATTAGAACGTACTACTGCCGTTATTAAACAAGCGGAACAAATTCTAAGTAATATAGATTCTAAAAGAGCGGTGATGGGATTATCCGGTTTTAATATTTTAACGCAATCTTCTAATCCATCTGCAGCTGTTGCATTTATTTCTTTCAAGCCCGTAAATGAAAGAGGCAAAGTGAAAGACATCAATGTTATCATGGACGATACAAGACAAAAGCTAGCGCAAATAAAAGGCGGTGATTTCTTTGTCTTCACCTTCCCCACTGTGCCCGGCTTTAGTAATGTTGATGGCTTGGATATGGTGTTACAAGACCGCAATGGCGGACCGCTTGATAAATTCAGTGCCGTATCACAAAGCTTTATTGGCGAATTGATGAAACGTAAAGAAATAGGTTTTGCCTTTACTTCTTTCAAAGCAGATTATCCGCAGGTAGAATTAGAAGTAGATGATGAAAAAGCAGAACAGCTCGGTGTAAGTGTAAAAGATATTTTGCAAACCATGCAAGCTTATTTCGGTAGCACGCAGGCATCGGATTTTAATCGCTTCGGTAAATATTATCGTGTGATCGTTCAGGCGGATGTTGCTTCAAGAGCTAATGAAGCATCGATCAACGGCATCTTTATAAAAAATAAAAATGGCGATATGGTTCCTATCAACACACTGGTTACATTAAAACGTGTGTACGGACCGGAAACTGTTTCCCGTTACAACTTATTTAATTCTATTGAGATCAATGCTTTCACAAAACCAGGGTATAGCTCCGGTGATGCTATTAAAGCAGTGCAGGAAGTAGCAGCAAAAAATCTACCAACAGGATTCTCTTATGAATTCACCGGTTTAACTAAAGAAGAATTAGCATCAAGCGGACAATCAACATTGATATTTACTTTGTGCTTGTTGTTCGTTTATTTCTTACTCGCAGCGCAATACGAAAGTTACATTTTACCATTTGCGGTGATCTTATCAATTCCGGGTGGTGTGTTCGGTGTATTTGCAGCGATCGGTCTAACAGGGATCGAAAATAATATCTACGTGCAGGTTGCATTGGTAATGCTCATCGGCCTACTCGCGAAAAATGCCATCTTGATTATTGAATTTGCGGTGCAGAGAAGACGTGCAGGTAAGACATTGATCGCTTCTGCTTTAGAAGGTGCTAAGCTTCGCTTACGTCCTATCATCATGACATCACTAGCCTTTATCGCAGGGTTGATACCGATGATGAATGCAACGGGGCCATCAGCTCAGGGTAATCATTCTATCAGTATCGGTGCAGCAGGCGGTATGTTGACAGGAGTGATATTTGGTTTATTACTGATCCCTGTATTATTTGTCATCTTCCAATATTTACAGGAATTAATGAGCAGTAAATTCAGAAGTGAAGAAGTGGAAACTAAAATAATTCCTATTACTAATTAGTATCAAGCAATACAAACATGAAAAAATATATAACAATACCAACGATCTTTTTAGCAGCAATTCTTATCAATGCATGCAGGGTATCAAAAGACACAGCAACACCAAAGGCTGCATTACCTGTAAGTTTCAGGAATGCAGCAAAGGCAGATAGCAACAGCATTGGAGCTATTGGATGGAAAGATTTTTTTAAGGATACCTCTTTACAAAAACTGATCGACAACGCCATTGCAAAGAATTACGATATGCAGATAGCGCTCAAAAATATAGAACTGGCGCATTTGGTTTTTAAGCAATCAAGACTTGGCAATATACCACAAGCGTATGCACAGGTAACTGCGGGTACATCACGTTACTCTGACAACAGCTTAAATGGTATCACTACGCAACAGTATTTAGGCACATCGCATTTGGAAGACTATGATGCAAGCATTGGCCTTTCGTGGGAAGCTGATATCTGGGGCAAGATCCGCAACAAAAAAAATAAGGCATTAGACGAATACTTACAAACAGAAGAAGCCAAAAAAGCCATCCAAACAAATATCGTTGTGAATGTATCGCAAGGCTTTTACAATCTTTTGATGTTAGATGAGCAACTGGCCATCGCACAAAAAAATGTATTGTTGAATGATAGCGTATTGCGCATTATCCATTTTCAATTCGATGCGGGACAAGTAAGTTTTTTAGCAGTACAACAGGCAGAAGCACAAAAATTAGCGGTAGCACAATTGGTTCCGCAGTTTGAAGAAGAAATTACTTTGCAGGAAAATGCGATCAGTATTTTGTCAGGCGAACTTCCGGATACGATCAAAAGAAATAGCAGTTTAGAAACAACCGGGTTACCGGATAGTTTATCAACAGGCGTTCCCGCTGATATGCTAAGCTACAGGCCTGATGTAAAAACTGCTGAGCTTGCATTGAAGATCGCGAATGCAAATGTTGGCATCACCAAAGCAGGCTTATATCCAACATTAAGCATCACAGCAGAAGGCGGATTGAATTCTTTTAAAGCAAGTAACTGGTTCAATATTCCCGGCTCCTTATTTGGTTTGGTTGCAGGTAGTTTGGTTGAACCATTGTTTGAACAAAATCAATTAAGAACGCAATATAAAATTGCTGAAGTGGAAAGAGAAAAAACAGTTTTTCAATTCAGGCAATCCGTATTGAACGCAGTTGGTGAAGTATCGGATGCATTGGTGAAAATAGAAAAACTAAAAGAACAACATACAATAGCGGCAGACCGTAGTAATACTTTACAACAAGCTATCACAAATGCTGATATGCTTTTCAAGAACGGTATGGCTAATTACCTTGAAGTAATTACTGCACAAGGAAATGTACTACAAAGTGAATTGGACCTGGCAACGATAAAAAGATCTCAGTTAGATGCAACGGTGGAATTATATAGTGCGCTGGGCGGAGGATGGAAATAAAAATAATGGTTAATTGTAAATGGTTAATGTAGAGATCATAAATAACAAACGCTCTCGTTTACCATTTACAATTAACCATTTATCATTTTTAGCTACCCGTCTTTCTTCTTATGAATAAATCTTACTGCACCACTTTCTTGCAGATCAGAAGTCATATATACTTCGTAGCGGCTGGTTCCATCTCTAACGATCATCAATGCGGTGTTTGGAGGAATTGTACCGAGCGTTTCTGCATACATCACCAATTCATTTTCACCGCCACCCGAATTTGCATCCAGCGTCAATGTGATCGGTTTTATTTCTAAACGTTGATGGAATAATAATAATCTTCCGTTATAAAATAAAGAAATACTATCTCCGTCAATATCACCACTATCATACAAGTCGACCTGGAAAGAGTCACTGGCAATTTCAATAGTTTTTAATAAAGTGTTGGTACGTTTTTCATAATTGATCTCAGGTAATAACACAGGCTGTGCTATGCTTTTTGCAGCAACGGGCATTTCCTGTACCACTGAATCATTTTCTTCAAGGTCCTTATCAACAACGGATGTATCGATCGCTTGCAGATCGGCGGGCACTACCCTTCTGATAATTGTTTCAGTGGTTTTTGCTTTTGGCGCTTTTGCAGTGGCTACTCCCGAAGGCCTGGAAATAGTCATGTGCGTATGCCCCTTGTTATATCCGGTTAAATTTTTCGTCAATGTTTTTCTTACCAAAGTTGTTGAACCGTTACCACAATCACTTTGTTGGCCGAGTGCAGCTTTCCATCTGCCTACCAATTGTTCAGTGCCTTTTGTTTTTTCGTATTTTAAAAAATGCGTTTGCAAACAATCTGCCCATCCTGGTGGTGTTAATCCTTTTATTCTTTCTGTTTCTGTAACCAACATCGTTTGGTCAGCTTTATTATAAGTTCCTTTTAAAGCACAGATAACATAATACTGCCTGTCTTGGAAATAAGAATACGAGTAACCCGTAATATCTGTACCGTCGATATTGATCTCTAAAACATATTCTGTATTGCTACCGCCATTGGTTACGATATCGCCTTTGGAATCAAAATAACCCCTCCATTGCCCATCAATTTTTTGGGCATTAGTTGCTGTTGTTATTAAAAAACCGATCAATAAGATGTAAAATCTTTTCATAATCAAAACCCTTTTTCCTTGCCTAAAATAGGTCTTTATATAATAAAAAAAACTCTTGTAAAGATATTTTAGATATGTTCGATCGATAGCTAATACTTCGTTAAATTTGCAATTCTAAAAAAGTTAGAATTTACAAGGAAATTATGATAAAGATCACATTACCGGATGGCGCAGTAAGAGAATACGAACAAGGTGTAACAGCCATGGACGTGGCCAAATCTATCAGTGAAGGATTGGCGAGAAAAGTTTTGGCAGCAAATATTAACGGGCAAACCTGGGATGCATCAAGGTCCATCAATGCTGATGCTTCTTTGCAATTACTGACCTGGTCTGATCTTCAGGGTAAATCAACCTTTTGGCACTCCTCTGCACATTTGATGGCAGAAGCAATAGAATCTATGTTCCCGGGCGTAAAGTTTTGGGTCGGTCCACCATTGGAAACCGGTTTTTATTATGATGTCGACTTAGGTGATCACCAGATAGTGGAAGATGACCTGCGTAAGCTGGAAGTTAAGATGGCCGAGCTGGCCAAGAAAGGTGAAAACTTTATCCGCAAAGAAATTTCTAAAAATGATGCGGTTAAATACTTCAGTGAAAAAGGTGATGAATATAAATTAGATCTTTTAAGCAACCTGCAGGATGGTGAGATCACTTTGTATACACAAGGTGGCTTTACTGATCTTTGTCGTGGCCCGCATATTCCTAACACAGGATTTGTAAAAGGAATTAAATTAACAAGCATCGCCGGTGCTTACTGGAAAGGCGATGAAAAAAATAAACAGCTTACCCGTATTTATGGTGTAACCTTTCCTTCAACAAAAGAATTAGATGAATATTTAATTTTATTGGAAGAAGCAAAAAAACGCGACCATAGAAAATTAGGTAAGGAACTACAATTATTTGCTTTCTCTGAAAAGGTTGGGATGGGGTTGCCGTTATGGTTACCAAAAGGTGCAATGTTAAGAGAAAGGCTGCAACAGTTTTTACAAAAAGCACAAATGGATTCAGGCTATCTTCCGGTGATCACACCGCATATTGGCCATAAAGATCTATATGTTACTTCGGGGCATTATGAAAAATATGGCAAGGATAGTTTTCAGCCGATCAAAACACCGCAGGAAGGTGAAGAGTTTTTTTTGAAACCAATGAACTGTCCGCACCATTGCGAGATCTATAAAACATCGCCACGTTCTTACAAAGATTTGCCATTGCGTTTGGCAGAATTTGGTACCGTGTATCGTTACGAACAACATGGCGAATTACACGGTTTAACAAGGGTACGTGGCTTTACCCAGGATGATGCGCATTTATTTTGTATGCCGAATCAGGTAAAAGACGAATTCAAAAAAGTGATCGATCTTGTTTTGTATGTATTTGGTTCTCTTGGATTTGAAAATTATACGGCACAAATTTCTTTAAGAGATAAGGAAGACAGAAGCAAATACATCGGTACCGACGAAAATTGGGAACTGGCTGAAAATGCGATCATTGAAGCTGCCGCAGAAAAAGGTTTGAAAACGGTAGTTGAATATGGCGAAGCCGCTTTCTACGGACCGAAACTGGATTTTATGGTGCGCGATGCGATCGGCCGTAAATGGCAATTGGGAACGATCCAGGTAGATTACAATTTACCGGAACGTTTTGACCTTACTTATATCGGGGAAGACAATGCCAAACACAGGCCGGTAATGATCCACCGTGCTCCTTTCGGTAGCATGGAACGCTTTATTGCGGTATTAATTGAGCATTGCGCGGGGAAATTCCCTTTGTGGTTAGCGCCAACACAGGTAAAGATTTTACCGATCAGCGATAAATTTATGCCTTATGCAGAATCTGTTTTGCAACAGCTAAAAAAAGCGGATATTCGCGCTGAGATTGACGATAGGAACGAAAAGATCGGCAAAAAGATCCGTGATACAGAGTTGGAAAGAACGCCTTTAATGGTAGTTTTAGGCGAACAGGAAACCAATAATGGCACCGTTGCGGTAAGGAGACAAGGAAAAGGTGACCTGGGTGTTAAGCCAATGGCGGAGTTTATTGAGATGGTAAACGAAGAAGTAACCAGCAAAAGAACATTTGAATAAAATATTTTAGTAACTTTAAAAAAATGTAGCGCTCGGAAATCACCGATGGCTATGAATCTTAAACATAAAATCAATTAATGGCATTTCCACCAAGACCACCCCGGGGCACTTTTAACCCGCGTTTTAAAAAAGAACAACAACAAGAACACCGTACCAATCACATGATAAGAGTTGTAGAAGTACGACTCGTAGGTGAAAACATTGAACCAGGCGTTTACCCAACAGCAGATGCATTAAAAATGGCGCAGGCATTGGAGCTTGACCTGGTAGAAATTTCTCCTGCTGCAGTTCCACCCGTTTGTAAAATTATTGACTACAATAAATTTTTATACGACAAGAAGAAGAAGGAAAAAGAGATGAAGGCGAAGTCGAAGACCAGTGAGGTTAAAGAAGTTCGTTTTACTCCGAACACTGATGATCATGATTTTGAATTCAAATGCAAACACGCAGAAAAATTTTTATTGGATGGCGATAAAGTAAAAGCGCACGTACAATTTAAAGGCCGTGCCATCATGTTCAAAGAAAGAGGTGAATTATTATTATTAAAATTCGCCGACAGGTTAAAAGATGTAGGCGCATTAGAAGGCATGCCTAAAATGGAAGGCAAAAGAATGCTGGTAATGTTTGCTCCTAAGAGTCAGAAGAAAGTAGCGAAAGAGAAATAGTTTATTCTTTATATTATTGGAAGGCATTGCTTGGTTGCGATGCCTTTTTTATTTTATGTAGTTTATTATGTAATCCTTTAAAAACAGCATCATTTAAATATGATAAGACCAAGGCGAACGTTATAAAAAATTAAACTGTTTATCTTTAATTTAAAAAATATTATACATAAAGCTTAAAAGCATGAAATTTAAAATACTTTTTTCTACCCTACTATTTATTGGAATTGCAAAATGTTCTGCGCAGACAGCTTTGGATACTGACGGTTTAAATAACCTTAACAATGTTTACTTGTATTCACTAAAAGAATATTGTGATTCGTTAGATTCTTCAAAAACAAAAATCATTTATGTAAAACGTGAATATTTTATTGGAGACAGTTGGCCCAAAGAAATAAATGGTTTTGAAATTAAGTATTTAGCAAATCCTCTGTATGAAAAAGTAATCAAAGAAAATGGTGGTAGTATAATATTAGTTGGCATCTCTCCTTTGGAATTAGAAAAAGGTAACTTTTATGTTGCAGTAATACCATTCTCAGCATTTTATAAAAACAAAGTAGTTCATTTAATTAATGGAGGCGGACTAACAGTAAACTTTCAATACGACCCCGACAAAAAAGGGCTAACTTATAAAAGTAAAAAATGGAGCGGCATATAACCTGCATACTACATTCACCAACGACGATATAATTCATTTCTCAGCAACGTCTCTTACAGAGGACATTGCGTAAACTATAAAAGTGATTTTAATAAATAACTCACTGGCACAAGTCTTCCGAAGGATGACTTGTGACTTATATATTGCCAGTTTCTTAACTGGCAATATACTTACTGGCGCAGATATGCGGCATTGATATTGTGCATGGCATATCTGTGCTAAATATATTGTACATTTATTCCTCTACAGATTACTAATTAATAAATTATACTAAATGAGAAAATTAATTTTCTTTATGCACACTTCACTTGACGGTTTTGTTGCAGGGCCTAACGGAGAAATGAATTTTATAACTGTGAATGAGACAATGTTTGATTTTATTGCAACAATGACAGCACAGGCAGACACCGCTCTTTACGGACGGGTAACGTATGAAATGATGCAAGGCTATTGGCCAACAGCAGGTGACAAACCCGGCGCATCAAAACATGACATAGAACATTCCAATTGGTACAACAGCGTTTCAAAAGTTATACTATCTACAACTATGCAGGAAGCGGGATTGCACAATACAAAAGTTATTGGCGATCATCTTTCGGACACCATCAATAAATTAAAAAAAGAGGAAGGAAAAAATATTATAATATTTGGAAGTCCGAGTGCTTCACAATCCTTATTAAATGAAGGATTGATTGATGAGTTTTGGCTTTTTGTAAATCCAGTAATATTAGGAAAAGGTATGCCGCTATTTAAAGATGTAACCGGCACTACTAAATTGAATTTTATAGAATCTAAAACTTTTCTGGGTGGTGTAGTTGCATTGCATTATGGGAAATTGTAAATAAATTGATTATCAATAAGTCCCCCTACTGACGCAAGTCTTACGACGTCCGTTAAACCAGTTTATGAAAACAGTGCTATATCTTACTTTTGTTGCATAATTTTAAAATAGCTTTATATGAAATGGCTTTATAATAACTGGAGTAAGGCAACAATTTTTCTGGCAATCTATATGCTGATACTATTGCTTATGTACGTTAAGAATGAAAATTATGCATTGTTTCTCCTTTGGCTCCAAGCCCCGGTTTATTATTTACACCAATTTGAAGAATATATTTTACCGGGTGGTTTTTCAAGTTTTTTCAATAAAATAGTTTTAGGATCTGATCAGGATGAATTTCCTTTAACGAAGAAAAGCTCTTTTTGGATCAATGTTCCATTAACGTTTATTGCATTTCCTCTATCCGCAATTTTGTCGCAGTATGTTGATATGTCTATAGGAATATGGGCCGTGTATTTTTCTTTATGTAACGCGATTTCACATATTGCTATGTTTTTTATTTTTAGATTTAAATACAATCCCGGACTTATCATGAGCCTGCTGCTTAATATACCAATAGGCATTTATACAGTTTATTATTTTGCGACGAATCATATAATTTCAACACCCGCACAAATTACAGGACTGACCGTGGGTATTGCCGGACAGTTACTATTGATGCTATGGGGGTTCAAGATTCTAAAGCCGCAAATAAAGGAATTAAGACAACCCTATTAATTGTTAAGTAAAAAATTAGTTGCCGATCTTCATACTGGCGCAAGTCTTCCGAGGATGACTTGTGACTTACATAGAGACAGTTTCTTAACTGGCGTCGTCTAAAATCAATCAAAATACCAGTATATTTTACAAAGCATGCAGCTAGAAACTAGCTTAATAATAGACATAAGTCATTTTTCAACCTTGCGCCTTACTGGCGCAGATATGCAGGGCAAGGATGAAGCGAGGCGTGCCTCACTGGCGCAAGTCTTCCGAAGGATGACTTGTGACTCACATTGAGCCTGTTCTTAACTGGCGTCAGATAAAAATTAACTGACCCTAGATATAGGAAAGTTTGCCGATTACAGTAAACTATAAACGCCTTCCCTTCTTCCCGGCAAAAATATTTCTTAATCCACCAAAGCTGTTTGTATTTTTTTTAGTTTGTAGTCGCTCATAGCCGCTGGGCTGCGTTCCTTCTCCAGCGCTACTTTGGCCGCTGACTAAAATCTGCTTCGCATGATTTTGTTTGCCTTGCTTCGCTTGGCACCGCAGCCAAAGAGGCGCTTCCGCAGGAACTGATAGAATTTGCGAAGTGGTTAATCAGTAATGATCTTATCCTCGCCATCAACTTGAATTAATTACTAACCTTCTTTCAATTTAAAAATAAATTTGTGAAACCGAATGGCTGCATATATATTTGCAACTGATTAGTTGCGCAACTATAATTCAAACAATATGAGAAGAGACATTTTTCAAGCAATAGCAGATCCGACGAGGCGGGCAATCATTACTTTAATTGCATTGCAGGCAATGACACCGAACGCTATTGCTGACAACTTCAACACAACAAGACAATCTGTTTCTAAACACCTTCGTATACTTATAGAATGCGAACTGGTAAAACAGGAACAACAAGGTAGGGAAATTTACTACTCGCTTGAAATTAACAAAATGAAAGAGATTGACAAATGGCTTAACCAATTCAGAAAAATTTGGGAAACGCGATTCAATCAACTTGACCAAGTATTATCAACAATTAAAAAACAGAAAAAATGAAAAACAATTTGCTTTTTGATTTTACCGTTGACAAAGCATCAAAAACGGTATTTGTAAACAAAGAATTTGATGCGGAACTTTCACTGGTATGGGACGCTTTTACCAAACAAGAAATTCTTGATCAATGGTGGGCACCTAAACCATGGATGTCAAAAACAAAAAATATGGATTTTAAAGTTGACGGACAAAGATTCTATGCTATGGTAAGTCCCGAAGGACAAGAACATTGGTCACTTCAAAAATTTACTTCTATCAGTCCAAAAACCAATTTCAAATATCTAAATGCTTTTGCAGACAAAGATGCAAACCCTGATTTACCGGGCTCTGATTGGGACCTGACTTTTAGCGAAGCAAACGGAACAACAAAAGTGAGTATCACTATTAAAAATGAATCACTCGCCCGTATGGAGCAGCAGATTGAAATGGGTTTCCAAGGAGGATTTACAATGACATTGAACTATTTGGAAACTTTGTTGGCAACTTTATCGAAGTAGCGTTTCAGGAATGATGTTTGTTGTTATTTATACTAAACTAATTATTTTATGCAAAAGATCAGCCCGTTTCTTTGGTTCGACAGTAATGCTGAAGAAGCAATAAATTTTTATATTCCAATTTTTAAAAACTCAAAGATCATAAGGTCCACCCGCAACCCACCAGGTTCGCCCGGGCCTCAAGATGAATTGCTTGTGGCAACCATTCAACTGGAAGGGCAGGAAATTACTTTGATGAATGGTGGCCCCGGCCATCCGCTTACTGATGCCATCTCGTTAACGATCAACTGTAGTAATCAGGAAGAGGTCGATCATTATTGGAACAAACTCCTTGAGGGCGGCGGACAGGAAGTCGCTTGCGGTTGGCTTAAAGATAAATTTGGTCTTTCCTGGCAGGTAACACCTACCATTTTGCCTGAGCTGCTTAGTGATCCCGACAATGCAAAAGCGGGCCGTGTTATGCAAGCCATGATGAAAATGATAAAGCTGGACATTGCGGCTTTGAAGGCCGCGGCTAATGCAAAATAATTAGTATCACCATCAGTGCAATTTAAAAATGAAAATGAACGACAGATATAAATACGGTATTGGTTTCTGGTCAGGTGCTGGCATTTATAGTTTAATCAATATGATCATGAATCTTAATCATAGAAGCCAAAGTAAAATTTGGGTTTACGATTGCATCATAGCGAGCGTTGCTATTGTTGGTTTGATTATATGCATTTATTTATTAAATAAAAGAAAGGGAGAATAAAATATTTTCCTTTCTTTTAATTTTGATCCAATAACTGCTCTTAACTCTACCAGTTCCTGTGGAAGCGGCTCTTTGGGTGTAGTGCCGAGCGAAGAAGGCTGACAAAATCATGCGAAGCAGATTTTTGTCAGCGGCCAAAGCAGCGCTGGAGAAGGAACGCAGCCCAGCGGCTATGAGCGACAAAAACTAAAAAATAAAAACTTCTAATGATGATCAAGTACTTCTGATCTTCTCTTCTTCGAGATCAATCAAATACAATTGTGCCCTGATAACTTCTTCATTCAAATCAGGATCTTTATTTCTATCGATTAAAAAATTGCGTTGATGCTCCAATAACTCCAGATAGATCCTTCTGTGTTCTGAATCCATTATTTCGTCATCACCCATTTGCATTTTGTCTTCCCAATGTTTAAACGTATCTGCCAATAAAGGCTTGCTGATTATATGTTCGGCATATCGATCTCTCAACACAGTAACAGAGTATGCATACAACTCTCTCCTAATTCTTTTCAAAACAATATCCGAGTCTTCTTCATTATTCATAAATACAGCAGTTCGTTTTAGGATATAAGGCAAGGTAAGCCCCTGTACAAACAATGTAAGTACGATCACTACAAAAGTGATGAACAAGATCAGGTTTCGCTGCGGAAAGTCATGACCATTGCTCAATGTTACCGGGATCGCAAGCGCTGCGGCGAGCGAAACAACACCTCTCATTCCGGTCCAGCCCAGTACAAATGGCCTCTTCCACATACCGGTGCTATTCATATTGTAAAAAGTTTTCCGCCTGAATAAATAAGTAGCAAACAGCGCAAAAAAAGAAGAAATAATTCTTACAACGATCAAAAGAATGGTGACCCATACACCATATTCAATAGCAGTAGAAAGCGGAATGCCTTTTTCTCTTAAGCCCGATAATATCTCAGGCATATCCAAACCTATCAACATAAATACCAACCCGTTCAGGATAAATACAAAACTTTCCCATACGCTGTACCCTCTTATCCTGCTGGTGCTATTTAAAAAAACCAACCGATGGTTAGATAAATAAAGTCCGCCAAATACAACTGCCAGCACGCCGGAGCTATGCAGGTGTTCTCCAACCCAGTATAAAATATAGGGCTCTATTAATGTAAAGGCAATATCAGACGGTGCATCGGTAGGTAATTTTTTATGTGCCTGCATAAAGATCCAGCCAAGTGCCAATCCAATAATAGCCCCTCCAAATACCATCCAGCTAAAATCCAAAACTGCATCCCTCCAGATAAACTGGCCGGTAGCTACAGCAACCAATGCAAAACGAAAGATGATCAATGAAGACGCATCATTTAATAAACTTTCTCCTTCTAATATCGAAGCTGTACTCTTTTGCACTTTCACAAATTTCAAAATGGCGCCTGTACTTACTGCGTCAGGCGGTGACACTATTCCTCCCAATAAAAAACCAATTGCCAATGAAAAACCCGGAATAAAATAATTCGTAAAGATGGCAATGGAAACTGCAGTAAAAAATACTACCAAAAAAGAAAAACTTCCTATTATCCTGTACCATTTCTTCAAATCTTTTAACGAGATCGACCACGATGCCTCGAACAACAGCGGTGGTAGAAAAATAAAAAATATCATGTTCGGGTTGATACGTATAGCCGGCAAGCCGGGAACGAAGCTAATACCTAAACCCGCTATCACCAATAAGATCGGGTAAGCGATCTTTATTTTATTAGCCAGCATTTCTATTAAAACAATGATGGCTATTAGTGCTAGAATAAATGGTAATGATTCGTGCATAAATCAAAAATAGCTATCCTGTCTTACAGAAAAAAACTATTTAGCAGTAACATTTTCATTAGCGCAAGTGAAGAAATAACATTAAAAATATATAATGTTGGCTAGAGACAATAAAAATTAATTATTTTACAAATAAAAACATGGCAAAAACAAATATCTACCTGAACTTTCAGGGCAAAACCGAAGAAGCATTTAACTTGTATAAATCAGTTTTCAAAACAGATTGGTCTGCGCCAATGTTTCGAATGGGCGATATGCCACAACAAGAAGGAATGCCACAACTTTCTGCTGAAGATAAAAGCAAAATAATGCATGTAGCACTTCCGATTGTAGGAGGTACAAATATTATGGGTACAGACATGCTTGAAAGTATGGGACATAAAGTTGTTGTTGGTAATAACACAACCATCAGCCTTGAACTTGATAGTAAAGAAGAAGCAGACAGGATATATAACGCATTGTCGCAAGGTGGTACTGACAATGTAGCCCCTCACGATGAGTTCTGGGGTTATTGGGGAGTTTGTTTGGATAGGTTTGGTATTCGCTGGATGTTCAATGTTCCGAAATAATAATATTATATTCTAGTAACAGAAAGAAATATATGTGTAGTTAAATAACTACACATATATTTGTAGTCAAATAACTACATAATGAATTTAAGACGAGACGTATTCCAGGCCATAGCAGACCCTACCAGAAGGGCCATACTGCTATTGGTAGCCACACAATCCATGACAGCCGGTTCAATAGCAGCAAATTTTGACACTGCAAGACCCACTGTTTCTAAACACCTGCAAATACTCACCGAATGCGAATTGCTCGGACAAAAGCAAAACGGCCGAGAAATTATCTATCATATCAATGCAAAAAAAATGCAGCAAGTAGCCGATTTTATTGAACCGTTTCGCAAAATGTGGGATGACAGATTTAATAAATTAGAAAGCGTTATGAAAAAATACAAATCGAAAAAATAGTATGCTATGGAACAAAAAACAAAAATTACCGCCGAAGACGGCAAACAGGAATTAACGATCACTAGAGAATTTGATCTGCCAATAGAACTACTTTTTAAAGCCTATGCAGAGCCCGAAATTGTAGCGCAATGGATGGGAACAAAAGTGCTGAAACTCGAAAGCAAAAAACACGGCAGTTATCAATTTGAAACAACAGATCCTAAAGGAAACAAATATGGGTTCAATGGTGTGATACATGAATTTAGCGTTAACAAAAAAATCACCCGCACATTTGAAATGGAGAATACACCTTATGGTATTCAGTTAGAGATCTATGAATTTGAAAAATTGACCCGCGATACCAGTAAACTAAATATGCACGTCATATATGAATCGATTGCACAAAGAGACCAGGTATTGAAATTACCTTTTGCTCAAGGCATCAACATGGCGCATAACCGCCTACAAGACATCATAAAAAAATAAAATAATATTGTATGACAACAAAGACAAATAAAATCATCTATTGGATCGCTACTATCTGGCTCGCATTAGGAATGGTATCAACCGGGCTAGTCCAGTTATTAAAACATAAAACAGGAGCCGGAGGCGTAGATAGCGTTACACATTTAGGTTATCCAATTTATTTTTTAACGATACTGGGTACCTGGAAAATTTTGGGTTCTATAACAGTCCTTATTCCTAAATTTACTTTACTAAAGGAATGGGCTTACGCAGGCTTTTTCTTTGCCATGTCGGGAGCAATATTTTCGCATATTGCAACGGGTAATTCCGTTAGTGAAATGTTGCCGGCATTACTATTACTGATACTAACTATGGCATCCTGGTATTTTAGGCCCGCAAATAGAAGAATGATCTCAGTTAATCAATAAATGAATAGCATGAATCCTACAGTTGATTTTTATTTTGACAAAGCCAAAAAATGGCAGGAAGAAATTGAACTCTTAAGAGAGATCGTTCTTGACTGTGGACTAACCGAAGAATTAAAATGGGGCTGTCCTTGTTATACATTTGAAAAAAGCAATATTGTTTTAATTCATGTGTTTAAAGAATACTGTGCCCTGTTGTTATTTAAAGGCGCTTTATTAAATGATATCAACGGTATCCTGATTCAACAAACAGAGAATGTGCAAGCGGCACGTCAGATTCGGTTCACCAATGTTAAAGAAATAGCTAAGCTAAAAAAAATTGTGAAGGCCTATATATATGAAGCGATCGAAGTAGAAAAAGCTGGTTTGAAAGTCCCTTTAAAAAAGGCAACAGAATTCAGCATGGCTGAAGAGTTTAAAAATAAATTAGATAAAAAACCTGCATTAAAAAAAGCTTTTTATGCATTAACACCGGGGCGGCAAAGAGGATATCTTCTTTATTTTTCTGCGCCTAAACAATCTAAAACACGGGAATCGAGAGTTGAAAAATGTATCCCTCAGATTCTTGATGGAAAGGGATTAACTGATTAGTATTTTTATTCGCTTTTAACCTGTTTCGTAACAATAATAATGACGCCGTCTTTTGCCGTATCCCCGTACTTTGCTACCGCTGCACTATCTCTCAAAACACCTACCTCTGTAATAGTTGAGGGATCTATATCACAACTATTAGCTGTATATGTACCTTTCATCACACCATCTATTATTATTAAAGGATCAGGGCCTGACAACGCAGGTACTCCCCGAATAGCAATACCATCAACATGATGCGAAATTGAATCCTCCGACTGTTGAGGAGAAACCTGACTAAAACTGTATATAGTACCTGAACAGAAAATTAGTAGCAAGCATATTTTTTTCATACCTACATTTTAAAACAAGATGTAGAAGTCCCAAGGATTACATAAAAATTTTAAAATATTACTGAAAAAACTATAAATCGATTTTTGCCAATACTTGTTGAAAATCAACATCGCACCATTGCACTTGTTCATCCGCTTTAAACCAGGTAAGCTGGCGCTTGGCATAATTGCGGGTGTTTTGTTTGATCATTTGTATGGCATACTCTAAAGAAATATCGTCTTCTAAATAACTAAATATTTCTCTGTAGCCTACTGTCTGTAAAGCATTCAGCTTTTTATATTGTTCTAAGCTTTTTACTTCAGCTTCTAATCCGTCTTCCATCATCACATTTACACGGGCATTAATTCTATCATACAGCGCCTCTCTCGGCATATCGAGCCCGATCTTAATAATATCAAAATCCCGTGTTTTTTTATTGTGAGTTTGGAAATCTAGTATTGATCTTCCGGTAGATAATTTCACTTCTAACGCACGCATCAATCGTGTAGGGTTTTTATTTTCTCCTTTGGCGTAATAGACAGGGTCAACTTTTTCCACTTCCTTTTGCAGCCATTCTAATCCCTCCCATTCATAATCTGCTATTACTTTTTCTTTTATTTCCGGAGAAACCTTTGGTACTTCATCAATACCATGACAAAATGTTTTTACATACAAGCCCGTACCTCCAACCATGATCGCAATATCTTTTGTCTTGAAAATTTCATTGATACTTTTCAAAGCATATTTTTCAAAAATAGCCGTATTCATTTCATCCTGGATAGAATGAGAATTAATGAAGTAATGTTTTACAGAAGCTAATTCTTCTGCCGTAGGCTTGGCAACACCAATATTCAATTCCTTAAAACACTGGCGGCTATCTGCCGAAATAATTTGTGTAGAAAAATGCTGTGCAAGCTGTAACGCAATATTTGTTTTGCCAACGGCTGTTGGGCCAACAATAACAATGCAGGTTTTATTCATGTGTAGTTTTGAGTTTGTAAAGAACTCAACAAACTTATTTTATTAATTAAAATTCTTCGTGTCCGCTTTCTTCTTCGCCGTGTTCCTCTTCGGTTGTTGATTGTTCGCCGTCTTCATCCTGCTCGCTAAAACCTTCTAACATAGCGGCGACATTCAGATCATATTTTTCTTCTACTTCAGCTAAACGTTTATCAATAAGGCCTTTTGTTCCGTATTGAGATGGGCCGATCCCTTCTGAGCGTACAGCTTTTGGATATTCGATCTTTTTATCTTCTTCTTTGTCTACATTGATCAATTCTATATTGAAGGTCCAATGCTTGATAAAATCATACTCATAAATAAATTTCTGGTTCGGATCTTTTATTTCTGTGCCAAGCGCTGTTTCTGCCATAATTAATGGTTCAGCCTTATACTCCTTATCAGCATATTTTTCTAAAGAGATCTCTCTTCCGCGCAACCAGTTATCATTGCTACGGAAAAAAGTAGCCTGGTGCTTTGCATCAAACTCGTAAGCTTTTAATATACTCGCATGCAGATCAGCAAATGTTTGCTTATGACGGATAACGATATCTCTATAAACGCTATCGTCTTCTTCCCAATAAATTCTGAAACGTAATATTGCCATGGCGCAAAAATACTTTTTTAGTTTTTAAATAACAAGTCTATGTAAGGTAACAAATAATGTACCTATTTCACGCTTATAACACCCAGTTCAGTGGCTTTTTTAAACATAAAAGTATAAGCCGCATCATAATCATTAGGTATCACACCATCTAATATCGCTTCGCGGATAGCAGTTTTAATATCGCCGACTATTCTTCCTGGAGGCAATTTAAAGGTTTCCATTATCAGCTCGCCGGTTATTGGAGGTTGCCAGTTTCTTAATTTGTCGCTTTCTTCTACTTCAAGACAGCGCTTACGCACCATTTCGAAATTATCTAAAAAGCGCTGTACTTTTTGTTTATTCTTAGATGTGATATCTGCTTCGCATAAGGTCATCAATGATTCGATATCTTCTCCCGCATCAAATAATAATCTGCGTATAGCCGCATCCGTTATATTATCTTTCGTTAAGCTGATCGGTCGTAAATGCAATTCTACCATCTTGCGCACAAACTTCATTTTATCGTTTTGTGGCAACTTTAATTGCGTAAATATTTTTGGCACCACCCTCCCTCCCACTACTTCATGGCCATGAAATGTCCAGCCATGGCCCTCTTCGAATTTTTTCGTTGCGGGTTTTGCTATATCGTGCAATACGGCTGCCCATCGTAACCAAAGATCATCCGTCTTTTCAGAAATATTATCTACTACCTGTAGTGTATGGTAAAAATTATCTTTATGCCCCTTGCCATCAATATATTCTGCGCCGGCAAGATCAACCATTTGAGGAAAGATGATTTTCAGCAACCCGCTTTTATATAAAAGATCGAAACCTATCGAGGGCTTTTTGCATAATAATATTTTATTCAGTTCATCTGCAATGCGTTCTTTACTGACGATCTTTATCCTGTTCGCATTATCGCTGATGGCTGCAAAAGTTTTTTCTTCGATCGTAAAATTTAATTGTGCAGCAAAACGAATGGCACGCATCATGCGTAAAGGGTCATCACTAAATGTTTGCGCTGGCGCCAATGGTGTTTGAATATTTTTACGCTCGATATCTTTTACACCTCCAAACGGATCGATCAGATCGCCGAAATTTTCTTTATTTAAACTGATAGCTAAAGCATTGATCGTAAAATCTCTCCTATTCTGATCATCTTCTAAAGTCCCGATCTCTACTTCGGGTTTACGGCTATCCTGGCTATAACTTTCTTTTCTTGCCCCTACAAATTCTATCTCGATATCCTCAATAACAATTTGTGCTGTACCAAAATTTTTAAAGAAACTAACCGATGAAACCGGGCTGAATTTTTCCGCAACCCTATGCGCCAACGCGATGCCATCTCCTATACAAACAATATCAATATCCTTTGTGTTTCTACCAATGATCGTATCACGCACAAAGCCTCCGATCAGATAGCAGGGCACCTGCAACTCTTCAGCAGCAGCAGCGATCTTTTTTAAAATAAGGAGTTCTTTATCGGTGCATTTGATGTACATCCTGTAAAAGTAAAATAAGTAATAGGAAATGCGAAATACAAATAAGAAATAAGGAATAGAAATACCAAATGAGGAAATTAAACACCCTTTGCTCAAATAATGCTACTCCTTTATTCAGGTAAACTCTTCAACTTCCTTATTCCTTATTTATATTTCTTATTTTGTGTTTACCTGTTGTATTTACTTGGCATTAATCTTGTCAATATAGGTATCTACCAAAAACTAACAGAATTTACTGTGGGTTTTGACAATTTGACTATATATTGATACTTATGAATAAGAAATTTTTTTTGGATGGAACTGAGGAAGAAATGGAGTTTATGCCGATCATGCCCTTGAACGAAGATTCTAATGAAGACAACGATACACAGGTAATTCCAGACGAATTACCCCTATTGCCATTAAGAAATACTGTGCTGTTCCCCGGTGTAGTTTTACCGATCACTGTTGGTAGAGATAAGAGCATTAAAGCGGTAAGCGACGCTTATAAGGCTGACAAATTGATAGGCGTAATAGCGCAAAAAGACAGTAGTATTGAAGAGCCTACAATTAGTGACCTGGAAGAAATTGGGACGGTCGCAAAAATTGCCAAACTGATAAAAATGCCGGATGGCGGCACAACGATCATCATCCAGGGCAAAAAACGTTTTAAGGTAGAAGAAATTACTGCTGAAGATCCCTACTTCAAAGCCAAAATAAAAACACTTGAAGAAGAAGTTTTAAAAGATGATAAAGATTTTAATGCGATGGTCGGCAGTATTAAAGACCTTGCTTCGCAGATCATTACTTTATCGCCCAATCTTCCCAGCGAAGCTGCCATCATTTTACGCAATATTGAGAACCCATCTTTCCTGATACATTTTGTTAGCAGCAATTTAAATAGCGATATCAAAGAAAAACAAAGTCTGTTAGTGATCAATAATATTAAAGCGCGTGCTGAATTATTAATGAACCTAATGCAAACGGAATTGCAATACACGGAATTAAAAAATAAAGTAACCAACAAGACAAGAGCAGAATTAGATAAACAGCAGCGTGAATATTTTTTGCAACAGCAAATGAAAGCCATCAAAGAAGAATTGGGTGGCGATAATATTGCTGAGGTAAAAGAGATGCTAAAAAAAGCAGAAGGCAAAAAATGGCCAAAAGCCGCAAAAGAAATGTTTACCAAGGGCGCAGAAAAATTAGAAAGAATGCACCCGAGCACGCCCGATTATTCTGTGGTGTATAATCACCTTGACCTAATGCTTGACCTGCCCTGGGATGAGATCACTGCTGATCAATATGATCTTAAAAAAGCAAAAAAGATATTGGACCATGACCATTACGGTATGCATAAAATTAAAGAGCGCATACTGGAATATTTAGCCGTATTGAAATTGAAGGGCGATATGAAAAGTCCGATCTTATGTTTTGTTGGCCCTCCTGGGATCGGTAAAACAAGTCTGGGCAAAAGTATTGCCAATGCCGTTAACAGAAAATATGTAAGGGTGAGCCTGGGGGGGTTGCATGATGAAAGCGAGATACGTGGACATCGTAAAACCTATATTGGTGCTATGCCCGGAAGGATCATACAATCTATCCGTAAAATAAAATCAAGCAACCCGGTAATGATACTGGATGAAATTGATAAGGTGGGTAACGATCAGCGTGGTGATCCATCGTCTGCATTGCTGGAAGTTTTAGACCCTGAACAGAATAATAATTTTTACGATAATTATTTAGAGCTGGAATATGACCTAAGCAAAGTATTATTCATCGCGACAGCAAATAATATTAACAATATTCAACCTGCTTTAAGGGATCGTTTAGAAATTATTGATTTAAGTGGTTATGCCATTGAAGAAAAAGTAGAGATCGCTAAACAACATTTATTGCCAAAGCAGAAAGAAGCGCATGGCTTAAAAGATGTGAACATAAAAATAAGCGATGCAGTACTGGAAAAAATAATTGAAGATCATACAAGAGAAAGTGGCGTGAGAGAATTAGACAGGCAATTGGCTGGTGTAATGCGTAACCTCGCTAAACAGTATGCGATAAAAGATAAATTAAAGCCAACCGTAACACAGGCCGATGTACAAAAAATATTAGGCAAGCCAAGATATAGTAATGAGATGTACAAGATCGCAAACATGGCGGGCGTAGCTGTTGGTTTAGCGTGGACATATGTTGGCGGCGATATCTTATTTATTGAAAGCTTATTAAGTGATGGTAAGGGTGAATTAAAACTTACTGGTAACCTAGGCAATGTAATGAAAGAAAGTGCCATCACCGGTTATACCTGGTTACAAGCCAATGCAAAAAAACTAAATATCGATCCTGAATTATTTACTAAGAAAAGCGTTCACATTCATGTTCCTGAAGGCGCAACGCCCAAAGACGGGCCAAGTGCAGGTATTACTATGACGACAGCTTTAGCCAGTGCATTCAGCGGAAGAAAAATAAAACCTTACCTGGCTATGACGGGCGAAATGACCTTACGCGGACAAGTATTACCGGTTGGAGGAATAAAAGAAAAAGTATTAGCCGCAAAACGCGCCGGCCTAAAAGAGATCATCATGTGCTGGCAGAATGAAAAAGATGTTGATGAGATCAATCGCTTGTATATCAAAGGCATTAAATTTCATTATGTGAAAACAATGCAGCAGGTACTGGATATTGCGCTGAGTTAATGGTAAATGTGAACACCATAAATAATGAACGCTCTTTGCGTTTATCATTTACAATTAACCATTTACCATTAAATTAATTCCCTACCATCTCACGGGCGTTCGCTAACGCGGCAGCAGTAGGTTTTTCACCACTTAACATATGCGCAATAGCGGTGATGCGCTCATCGCCGGAAAGCTGACGGATTGATGTAGCGATCTTATCTCCTTTAATTTCTTTGTACACAAAATAATGTGCATCTGCTTTCGCCGCAATTTGTGGTTGATGCGTAATGGATATCAATTGATGTGATGCAGATAATTCTTTCATGATCAATCCTACTTGTTTAGCAGCTTCACCACTGATACCAGTATCTATCTCATCAAATATTAATGTAGGTAATTGTAATTTTTTTGCCACCAACGATTTGATGCAAAGCATTAACCTGCTCAATTCACCGCCACTCGCTACTTTACGCAATGGCTCAAAGCGATTGCTTTTATTTGCATCGAATAAAAATTCAATGGTATCAGCACCGTAACTATTTAATGGACTTAGTGTTACTTGTATCTTTATTTGTGCATTCGGCATGCCTACCTGCGCCAATAGAATATTTACCTGTTTTGCAAAAGGCTCTGTTGCTTTTTTTCTGTTGGTTGATATTGTTGCCGCTAGCTTTTCTGCCTGTTGTAATAATTGCGCAACTTCTTTTTCTTTTTTTGCGATCGTTTCGGTGATATTAAATATCGCTGTCAGTTTTTCCTGTAATGAATCTTTGATAGCTAATAATTCACTCGTTGTATTTACGCCGTGTTTCTTTAATAATTTATAGCCCAGTGCCATTTTATCATTTACGATCTGGATACGTTCTGCGCTGTATTTTACGCCATCATTAATTCTTTCCAGTTCATCAGCAATATCCTGCAACTCTACTTGTGAGCTTAGCAAGCGTTTTGCCAAATCAGGAATATCAGTATGGTATTGCTCCAGCGCACGAAGCTTGTTGCTCAATACTTTTAATTGCTGAACGATCGGTTGTTCGCTTTCTTTTAACTCACCATAAATTCCACCCAGCTCCTGCTTAACACTTTCTGCATTGCTTAATAATTTTAATTCTGCATCCAGCTCTTCCAATTCATTCTCTTTTAAGCCTGCTTCTTCTAATTCATCAAATTGAAACTTATTATAATCAAGCTCTTTATTCGCATTAGATTGTTCTAATTGTAATGCTTCCAGGTGTTTCTTTGTCTTGCTGTAGCGAGTGAATATGCCGCCGTATTCTTGTAATAGGTCTACATTACCAGCCAATGCATCCAGTACTTCTCTTTGAAAATCATTGTCGCCTAATTCAACTGTATCAAACTGCTGGTGTAAATCAACCAGCATTGAACTCAATTCTTTTAACTGGTTTAAATTAACAGGTGTATCATTAATGAAAGCACGTGATTTACCGTTGGCAGCTATCTCTCTGCGCACGATCACTTCGCTATCTGCTTCCAGGTCATTCGCTATAAAAAAATCTTTTATAGCTTTGCTTTTGTTCGCTCCAAAAAATCCTTCTACCACGCATTTTTTATCTTTGGCTGATAATACACTGCTATCAGCTCTTTCACCCAAAACAAGGCTCAGGGCGCCTACAAGTATACTTTTACCGGCACCAGTTTCTCCGGTAATAATATTTAGTTTGGATGAGAAATCAATACTTATCTCATCGATGATCGCGTAATTCTGTATGTGTAATTTCTGAAGCATATATTGCAATTAGCCGTTAGCAAATTAGCAAATTCGTTGGGTATTTTTTATAATTATTTCGGATTGTGCTAAAATAAAAAGAGCCCGCAGTGCGAGCTCTTTTGGGAACGTATTTTTCAGGGATTATTTTACTTCGATTGTGTCGTTCAAATCAGTATCAACAAGTATACGTCCGCAGTTTTCGCAAACGATCACTTTTTTACGCAATTTGATCTCACTTTGTTTTTGAGGAGGGATGGCATGAAAACAACCACCGCAGCTATCTCTTTCTACAGGAACAACGGCTAAACCGTTACGGTAATTCTTACGTATACGATCGTAGCTCATTAACAATCTTTCATCAACATGACTTCTTGCTTCTTTCGCTTCCTTGTTATATTGTTTTTCTTCTTTTTCAGTTTCAGCGATGATCTTTTCCAATTCACCTTTCTTACCGCTAAGGTTAGCTTCTTTTGTAGCTACGGCTTTTTTAGCAGATTCCAATTGTTTTGCTTTTTCAGCAATATCATCCGTTGCATCTTTAATGTGCTTTTCGCTAAGCTTCACTTCTAAAGTCTGCATTTCAATTTCTTTATTGATCGCTTCAAACTCACGGTTGTTCTTAACGTTATCGCTTTGTTTTTCGTATTTCTTAACCAATGCTTCAGATTCCTTAATGGTTTCTTTCTTTGTGTTAATGAACTCCTGCATACCGTTAATTTCTTCTTCTACACGAGTCTGACGAGCGTGTAAACCTTCAATTTCATCTTCAAGGTCTTTTACTTCAATTGGCAATTCACCTTTCAAAATTGAAATTTCATCCAATTTGCTGTCAACTTTTTGTAACAAAACCAGTGCATTTAATTTTTCTTCAACAGAGAAATCTTTTACGGCTGCCATATGTAGTTTATTTGTAGTTTTTAATTAGAAATATAGAACAGGGTTAGTTATGATACCTGTTTTAAGGACGGCAAAGTTAAGGAATTTTTTGCTCAAAATATCAAATAATAGGTCTATTGTGAATTGTTCACTCTCATAGTGCCCGATATCTGCTATCACTAGCTTTCCGTTGGCATCAAAGAATTCATGGTATTTTACATCACCAGTAACATAGAAATCTGCGCCAGTGGCTATTGCAGCTCCTGTCAGAAAGCTACCGGAACCCCCGCAAAGGGCTATTTTTTGCACTTTTTTACCCAGTAATGGCGTATGCCTGATAACGGATAATTTAAAGGCTTTTTTAAGTATATCCAGAAAATCCACCTCAGAAACAGGTTTTTCGAGCTCGCCAACCAGTCCGCCCCCTACATTTTGGTGAATATTATTCAAAGACATCAGGTCATAAGCCACCTCTTCGTATGGATGGGCGGTTTTCATGGCTTTCAAAATGTCATTTTCGATCCACCCCGGAAAAATGATCTCTACCCTCGTCTCTTTTTCCGTATGTCTTTCGCCTGGTTTGCCCACATAAGGTTGGGTGTTTTCATTCCCCTTAAAAGTTCCTTCGCCTGCAATCGTAAAACTGCATTCGCTGTAATTGCCTACTTGTCCGCCTCCGGCAGAAAAAATAGCATTGCGCAGTTCTTCCAATTTTTCTGTTGGAACAAAGGTGATCAGTTTTTTAAGAATATCTTTTTTAGGCTGCAATATTTTTCTGTTGATCAGACCAAGCCTGTCAGCAATCCTACCATTAACACCATCTATTATATTATCAAGATTTGTATGGATCGCATAAATAGCAATATCATTTTTAATAGCCCTGATGATCGTTTGCTCCACATAATTTTTACCGGTGATCTTTTTCAAACCGCCAAAAATAATAGGATGATGCGCCACGATAAGGTTACATTTTTTTGATATGGCTTCTTTTATCACTTCTTCGGTTGCATCTAAGGTTGTAATAATTCCTGTACACTCCCACTGACCATTGCCGGTTAGTAAGCCAGCATTATCATAACTTTCCTGTAAGCTAAGCGGAGCAATTGTTTCTAAATAAGAAGCGATATCCTGAATTTTCATTGTATAAAGTTAAGGTTGATTTCTTCATCAAGAAAATAACGGTTTAAAAATGGGTATTGTCGCATATTTTTGGACTACCCAAGTAAGTAACTCAATGAATAACGGCAAAATATACTTCAAAAATTTAGATTCTATCAGGTTCATCGCTTGCTTAATGGTTTTTCTTCAACATGGTATTAGTGAATCTTACAAATACCTTCCTATAAAAAATACTGTTTATGAAAAACTACTTAACCTCATCAGCGATGGAGGCCTTGGCGTTTCTATGTTTTTTGTATTAAGCGGTTTCTTGATTACTTATTTACTGATCACGGAATATGAACTACGTGGTAAGATATCTGTCAAAAGTTTTTACATAAGAAGAATGTTAAGGATATGGCCCTTGTATTTTTTGATAGTGGCATTTTCTTTTTTACTATACCCTTCCCTAAAATCATTGATAGGAATGAACCATCCTTTAGGTTCAAACATATTCTATCATTTAACTTTCCTTAGTAATTTCGATGTGATCCATATTGAAAAAAATTGTCTGGGCAGGGATGCGCTTATGCAAAATATCACCTGGTCCGTTTCAATAGAAGAACAATTCTATTTATTTTGGCCATTGTTATTTTTATTGCCGAAACGCACCTGGATCTATTCAATATTATTTGTGATCGCCGGCTCAATGCTTTTTCGCATACTGCATTACAATGATGGCATTGTTCTATATTTTAACACCCTTGCTGTATTGGTTGATCTCGCCGTTGGCGGGTTAATGGCTTATCTGATAAAAGAAAATAACAGGATCAGGTCCTTTTTCGAAAACAGCTCAACAGGTACACATATAACTTTATTCACGATCACCTTTTGCCTACTATTTTGGCTCGATCTTATTTATGCTTTTAAATACGGCATTGCGCTCGGACGTATCCTTATTTCAATTTCATTTGCTTTTATAATAGCGGCACAAGCTATGACAACAACCACATCCAAACTAAATTTGGCTAATCTCTCCTTTGCGAATAAATGGGGCAAGTACACGTACGGTATTTATCTGATCCATCCTGTAGCACTTACAATAATTGATGTAACGATCAGGATATTGCATATCGCTAAAACAAATTTTATTACTTCATTCTCCTTGGGTATAATTGGATTTGTTTTTACTTTACTGCTTAGCAAAATCAGCTATGTTTATTTCGAATCCAGATTTCTTTCATTAAAAGATAGATTTACTATCATAAAAACTCGTGCATAGCCGACTGTCTACATGCTGTTTTATTATTATCTTCATACCATGAGACTACTTACAGCCCTAACACTATCGCTGTTATTTTTACACGCAACAGCGCAGAAGAAACCGGCGTTTGTGAGTGGTCGTGTGGTAGATGAAAACGAGCGGCCGCTTGCCAATGTTTCTGTGATCGTTTTGGGCAAAAGAAGCGGTGTTGCTACCAACGATAGTGGCTACTTTAAAATAACCGTTACTGCAGATAAAGCATTAGCGATCGTTTTTTCTTACACTGGTTATACTGAAACACAACTCAATTTCTTTTTAAGTGAGAACGAAGAAGAGAAAAAAATGATCCGTCTTGAAAAAAATCCACAGTCGCTCGATACGGTAACAGTTGCATCTGCAGACAATCAACAAAGAGATGTTGGCATCACTAAACTAAATGCTGTTTCTGCCACTACATTGCCTACAACAACCGGTGGCGTTGAAGGTTTAATAAAGATATTAGTTGGTAGCAATAATGAACTCACCAATCAATATAGCGTGCGTGGCGGCAACTATGATGAAAATTTAATTTACATTAATGACTTTGAAATTTTTCGCCCTTATTTGGTACGAAGCGGGCAACAGGAAGGCTTAAGTTTCATTAATCCCGAACTTACAAAGAATATCACTTTTTACAACGGCGGCTTTCAGGCAAAGTATGGTGATAAGATGAGCAGTGTGCTCGATATACAATATAAAGATCCTAAACAATTTGCAGGCTCTATCGATATCGGATTATTAGAACAGGGTTTTCATATCGAAGGAACTTCAAAAAAACACCGGCTTACTTATTTGCTTGGCGCAAGAAACCGGAGTACCAAAGACCTGCTTAGCTCTCAGGAAACACAAGGCATCTACGTACCAAGCTCTTCTGATATCCAGGCCTTTCTCACTTATCAGCTGGCAGAAAAATGGCGGCTGGAATTATTAGGTACCCTTTCATCAACTAAATTTTTATTCATCCCTCAATCTGTAGAAAAAACATCTTCGGTTGTATCGCCGTTTTTCTCCAGCAATATTGGTTTAGATATTTTGTTTGACGGACAAGAAAAAGATGGTTACCAAACAAATTTTATTGGCCTTACAGCTATCAATGAGCCCTCAACCAAATTAAAATTAAAATTTTTACTGAGCCATTACCAGGATATTGAAACAGAGAATTTTGATATCGCAGGTACTTACTTATTTGGTGAAAGAGATTTTGATAAAGGCAGCAGCACTTATGGACAGATCGTTAATCCTTTAGGCGCCGGCTATTACCAGAATTATGGTCGCAATGCATTGAACATCGGCGTATGGAACATCACACATAAAGGAAGTTATGAAACAGGCATCCATTTGATACAATGGGGCGTTACAATGGAACAGACAAATATCAAAGACAAATTATACGAATTTGAGTTTCAGGATAGCGCCGGTTATTCTATTCCGCAAAATGGCAATAACCTTAGCAGCTTTATTAATTCTACTGCCGATCTTTCTATACAAAAGTACAGTGGCTTTTTGCAGGACAATATCAATCTAACAAAAGAAAAACAAAATGTGATCTTACAAGTTGGCGCAAGGTATAATTACAATTCCCTTAACCATGAATTTTTAGTAAGTCCGAGAGCACAGCTAAGTTTAAAAACAAAAAAGAATATCATTTACAAATTAGCTGCGGGTATTTATGATCAGCCGCCTTTTTACAGAGAATTAAGAAGGCCCGATGGAACGGTTAACCCCGATGTTAAAGCGCAAAAAAGTTACCAGCTTGTTGCCGGTATGGAATATGACTTTAATTATGGCGACAGGCCTTTTCGCTTAACTACAGAAGCCTACTATAAAAGATTGTGGGATGTTAATCCTTACGATATAGATAATTTACGCATTCAATATTTTGGGGAGAATGATGCAAAGGCTTACGCTGTTGGTGCTGAGGCAAGATTATACGGAGAGTTGGTAAAAGATGCGGAGAGCTGGATAAGTTTAGGTATTGGCAGCACGAAAGAAAAAATTGACAATGATTTTTATTACCGCTATGAAAATGCAGCGGGACAATTTATCACGTCACAATCTTCAGATAAAGTTATAGCGGATAGCGCCAAAGAAACCATCGGCTGGATACGCAGGCCAACAGACCGCTTGATAACATTGGGCATGTACCTGCAGGATTATTTATCTACCAATAAAAATATCCGTGTGCATTTGAATATGATCTATGGCAGTAATATGCCTTACAGTATTCCCAACGTTCCTCAATTACGTGATGCATTAACGATCGATCCTTATATCAGGGTTGATATTGGCTTTAGTGCTTTATTGTTAGGGGAAGAATCGAAACGCAGGAGCCATAGTCCGTTCAAACCCTTTAAAACTATCTGGGCAAGTTTAGAAGTATTTAATCTTTTAGACAGGGCCAATACAATTTCTTATCAGCTGATAAAAGATTTTGCTAATAATACCTACGCGATACCCAATCGTTTAACGCCAAGGTTATTGAATTTAAAATTGATCGCGAGGTTTTAATTTAGAAACGTATAAGCGCTTTCGGTATATAAAAATCGAAGCGCCCGTTTGTGATCGTATCATTTCCTACAATACCATTAAATAATCCTGTCATAGAAATAGCGCTATCTGTCCGCTCTTGAATATCTATAAAATAAATATTTGAAGTTCCTACAAGCGCAGTAGAATCATAAAAATTAGAGTTGTAAAAATAATAGTTGGATGATACCGAAATGTCATTTGTATTATTCGTGAATCTTTGTCCGCTCAATGCCACAAAATTACTAGCCGTAAAATTCTTGGGGACTATTAATAACAGATTGATATATGCGCTTGATACTGGAGATTGTGTATTTTCTTCAATCGGCCAGGACAATGCGAGTGTATCTGTTGCTCCCTTTCCTAAATATTTGATAAGGGAGGGGTTAGCATTTCCACCACCAAATCCATAATAGTTAGGATCATTGTATGGATTAACATACGCTACTCCGTTTATATAATTGGTGGCAATATTGTATCCATAATAAGTTAAACGGCTTAGTCCCGGATCATCCTGATCGGAATAAAGATTTCTTGGAGGTTTTCCACAACCAGCAAGAAAAAGTAAACAGCCAGATATAAAATAATGTTTAATATTTTTCATGCCTCTTTCTGCTTTTTGCTTGTTTATTATAATTGAAGGTATAGCCGAAATTTAATTGTAAGGGCGAAATAAATTCATAAGAAAGAGGATAACTGCCTTTTGTAGCAAGCATTCCGGATTGTGCATGGAACATAGCTATAAAATCGTTATGAAATTTATACCCTATTTCAATGGCACATACGAGCGATGTTTTTTCCAGATTAACATCAGGGTTTAATACTTCATAATTTTTATTATCATAGTTCTCATATTTTACTGAAAAAGATTGATCGCAAATGCCGACCAGAGGATTGATAAAAAAAGAATTCCTTTTAGATGCATCAATATACCAACCTAAAGTTACGCCCATGAATTGTGTAAAAACAGAAGGTGTTATTTTTTCTTTTAATGTAACTGATGCCGGCAAAGAAGGATTCAAAGTATATGCAGTTCCGGTGCTGTAACCCGCAATTGGAATATCATAATCGGTTTCAAAAAATAACCCATTCAAGTACTTTCGAAATGGTTTCCATTGTATTGTAACAGGTATAGCATAAAATGGAACGGCGTTATTAGATACGTCTCTGGAAATTCCTGTTGAAAGACTCACATAAGATTGCGCACTCACAGACAGAGAAAATAAAACAAAGCAACCCAATACAGTTAGTAGTTTGATCATAGCAACAATTATTAATCGTTTTATTAGATGGCCGGTTCGTTCAACAATGATAGAACTTATTACTTACATATACTGTTTGCAGCCATAAAAGGTTGACATTATTCCCGATTATGAAAACAGAATTCCCGAAATAGAAAATGGATCCGTTTAAAGGTATCCATTTCTTATTACAGCAATAATATATTTTACTTAAAATAGCTAAGGTTAGTCTTAGGCGTTAGTGTCAGCAATGTTTCATACATCAGCTTGATGGTATTTTCCACATCATCTTTATGCAACATCTCAACAGTTGTATGCATATAACGAAGCGGGATAGAGATCAATACACTCGGGCAGCCCTCGTTGGCATAAGCAAATGAATCAGTATCTGTTCCAGTACTTCTGCTTACGGTATGTAATTGTGTAGGTATCTTGTTTTTAGCAGCCACATCCTGTACCACGTCTAATAATTTATTATGGACCGCCGGGCCAAATGTTAATGATGGGCCTTTACCACAAACCGTATCTCCCTGAATAATCTTATTGATCATCGGCGTAGAAGTATCATGTGTAACATCGGTGATGATAGCAATATCAGGCTTAATTCTACGCGCGATCATCTCTGCACCGCGTAAACCAATTTCTTCCTGTACGGCATTTACAATGTATAAACCGAAAGGCAGTTTCTTTTTATTCTCTTTTAATAATCTTGCCACTTCTGCGATCATAAAACCACCAACGCGGTTATCAAATGCACGGCCTATTAAATAATCATACGCTAATTCTTCGTAGCCATCTTCATACGTTGCGACAGCGCCGATATGTATACCAAGGTCTTCTACTTCTTTTTTAGTTCTTGCGCCGCAATCCAAAAACAAATTATCTACTTTAGGTTGTGTTTCTTTATCGGCACTTAATCTTGTATGAATAGCCGGCCAGCCAAACACTGCTTTTACAGCTCCTTTTTTTCCATGAACCAACACCCGCATGGAAGGTGCGATCTGGTGATCTACGCCACCGTTTCTTTTCAGATAGATCAATCCATCTGCAGAAATATAATTAACGAACCAGCTTATTTCATCTGCATGTGCTTCTATCACAACTTTAAATGGTGCAGATGGATTGATAACACCTACGGCTGTTCCATAAGGATCTGTAAAAAATGAATCGGTATAAGGCTTGACATACTCCAGCCACATTTTTTGTCCGCTGCTTTCAAAACCTGTCGGTGAAGGATTATTGATATATTTTCTTAAGAATGCGTAAGACTTTTCTGTAAGTATGCTTTTTGCTTTTTTAGTTTTTACTGCTCCTTTTACTGCTTTTGCCATTGCTATTAATTATAGATTATTGTTTGATAGTTATTGCTGGAGAAAGTATGGAATCACTCTTATTATTATTCTTATCGATCAATGTAAATTGAAAATGACAAATATCATCGCTATCACATTTTGCTGCTATAATTGGATAATTAGTACCTGTAACGTTATTTATAAAACTAACAACAATATTGCCGCCTTGATTACTTGCTGCAGAAAATACAGGTAGCCCATAATTTTGAGAAAACTGACTAAGCGAACAAGGAACTATTTCCTGCACATTCAATGTATCTCCTATATTCGGTTGGATATCTTTAAAGGAAAGTGTAAAAACTAAAAGGTCGCCATCATTGATCGTTGTGCTGTTTACAGACTTGAATGTTAACACCGGTCTGGATGATTTATCTTTTTTACAGCCTAGAAATATCAAGCTAATTGCAACAATTAAAATTGTGTACCGCATCTTTGTGTATTAATTACCAAATTTAATGATAGAAATTGAATACTGCTGTTAAAAATATAGATCTTCCCGAAAGGATATTTACGGCTACCACAGGGAGCTTCAATAGCCTTGCGCTGGAGGTTTTTCATTACCAATACAGTAATAATGCGATCTATCGCCAATACTGCCAAACACTTAAAGTGATGGCTGACAGGATCGACTCTGTAGAAAAGATACCTTTTTTGCCGATCAATTTTTTTAAGACCCACTCAATCACTACAACTGAATTTACACCTGCAACAATATTTGAAAGCAGTGGCACCACACAAACGATCAACAGCAAACATTTAATTAAAGATATCAGCCTATACGAAACAAGCTTTACCAAATGCTTCAATCTATTTTACGGCAAGCCTGAAGAATGGTGCATTATTGCATTGCTCCCTTCCTATCTGGAAAGAAATAATTCCTCCCTGGTCTTGATGGCCGATAAACTGATACAACAAAGCAAACATCCGCAAAGTGGGTTCTATTTACAGGATACGGCAGCTTTGTACGAAGCCCTCATGTCACTGGAAAACAAACAACAAAAAACTTTACTGATCGGTGTAACATTCGCTTTGCTTGATTTTGCTGAAAAATATTCATTGCCATTACAGTACACGACCGTTATGGAAACGGGTGGCATGAAAGGCCGAAGAAAAGAAATGACGCGCCAGGAAGTTCATAGTACGTTGTGTAAAAACTTTCAAGTACAAAATATACATTCTGAATATGGCATGACGGAATTATTAAGCCAGGCTTATTCAAAAGGTGATGGCATTTTTAATTGTCCGCCCTGGATGAAAATATTGATAAGAGATGAAGACGATCCGTTAACGGTTCATGCATCAACTCAAAACAAAATAGTAAGCGGTGCTATTAATATTATTGACCTTGCTAATATTTATTCCTGTTCTTTTATTGCAACAGAAGATGCAGGCAAATTGTTTCCAGATGATAGTTTTGAAGTATTAGGCAGGTTAGACAATAGTGATATCAGGGGCTGTAGCTTGCTGGTGCTTTGAGTCAGATAAGTTAAAAGGCAAAAGTGAAAACCAAAAAGTTCTAATAACCAAAACCCATAAGCTATTAACTTATGGGTTTTGACTTTTAACTTTTGATTTATTTTTTACACCGCAACATTGAAGTCCCTAAGCGCATCATTCAAACTTGTCTTAAGATCTGTAGAAGCTTTTCTTGTCCCGATGATCAATGCACATCCAACACTGTATTCTCCCGCAGGAAATTTCTTAGTATATGATCCTGGTATCACCACACTTCTTGGCGGAACAATTCCTTTATATTCTATCGGTTCAGCACCACTCACATCAATTATTTTAGTTGATTTTGTCAGTACAACATTTGCGCCTAACACGGCTTCTTTTTCAACCCTAACGCCTTCTACAACGATACAACGGCTACCGATAAAACATCCGTCTTCAATAATAACCGGACTAGCCTGCAATGGCTCTAGTACCCCACCGATACCAACTCCACCGCTTAAATGTACATTTTTTCCTATCTGCGCGCAGCTACCAACCGTTGCCCATGTATCAACCATTGTTCCTTCATCAACATAAGCGCCGATGTTTACGAAGCTGGGCATCAGTACTACATTCTTAGCTACATAAGCTCCATATCTTGCAACAGCTCCGGGCACTGCTCTTACTCCCAGTGCAGCGTAACCGCTTTTTAATTTCATTTTATCATAAAACTCAAACGGAGGCATTGCTAACGTTTCCATAGTTTGAATGCCGAAGTACATTAATATAGCTTGCTTTACCCATTCATTTATCTGCCAGCCATCAGCAGTTGGTTCTGCGGTACGTAATCTTCCTTTATCCACTTCTTCAATAACCGCTTTAACTGCGTCTGTATATTTTGTGTCTTTTAGCAATTCCCTGTTAGTAAATGCAGACTGTATTAATTCTTGTAGATCCATTGTAAATTTATTTTTCGCGAAAATAATTAATAGTGAGTGTAAAAAATAATTTTGATTCCTTAATCCTTTACCGGATGCTTTTCGTGCAGGTAGATCATCTTTAATTTGGCATATTTCTGTAAAGTGGTATTAGCATGTAAAATGGCTAATAACCAGCCTCTCCAGCCATCTAAAAATCCCCGTCTTAATATAAATGCTTTTATAAATGTAAATGCCGGGCTCAACATTAGCTTTCCGAAACCCGGATTTTTTTTACCTGTTCTGAAATATTCCTCTGCTGAAAGGCTACTGTACTTATCCATCTTTATAAAATGCTCCGAAACACTTCGATAAGTATAGTGCAGTAAAAACCCTTTTAATTGGATGGTTTTAAGATATGGCCTGAATTCAAGGTCCTCATGTACCAGTTTATCGTTCCATTTGGCAAAAGATTTATGGTAAAGCCTTGCCTTTATATCAGGATTTTCCATGCCGTGCCTGATGAATTTCCCGTAATAAAAATTCAATCTTTTCAGCAGGTATATTTGTTGCGCGTAACCTTGTTCTTTTAATTCCAGGATACTTTTGATAAGGTCCTCATCTAGCACTTCGTCTGCATCCAATACTAAAACATAATCGTTTTCGGCATGTGTTACGGCAAAATTACGCTGATTGCCAAAACCCATCCATTCTTGTGTAATGAAGGTTACCCCTTTTTCAATGCAGATATTTTTAGTGCCATCAATGCTTCCATTGTCTACCACGATAATTTCGTCACATACTTTCCAAGCAGCATCGATAGTGGCAGCAATATTTTGCTCCTCATTGTGGGTTATTATTATAGCAGATAGTTTCTCCATTTAAAGCGTGCAATATACAAGATAAAAGACTTTAAATCAACCTTTGCGCTTCTCAAAAGCAACTGTACCTTTGCGCTGTTCTATTATAAAGGGAATTATTATGAAAATAGGGTATGATGGAAAGAGGGCTTTCCAAAACAAAACAGGTTTGGGTAATTATATCCGTTCGCTTATTGCTATTCTTACAACTCATTATCCGCAAAACAGCTATACCTTATTTGCGCCAAAACAAACAGACCTGTTTGTTGCGGAAGTGTTCCCCAATACAACAGCCATATTTCCACAAACGGCGATCGGTAAAAAATTCCCGGCTTTATGGCGGAGGAGTGGTATGCTAAAAGATATTGTGAATAGCAAGGTTGATATTTTTCACGGTGTTAGCAATGAGATTCCGAATGGAATAGAACGCACCGGTGTAAAAACAGTTGTCACGGTGCATGACCTTATTTATGAAAGATTTCCTGAAACCTATACATTGGATGTTCGGTATGTAAGCCGCTGGAAAATAAAACATGCCTGCAAAAAAGCAGATGCGGTCATTGCTATCAGTCAGCAGACAAAAGACGACCTGATGAATTTTTATAAGGTTGATGAAAGTAAAATCTCGATCTGCTATCAAAGCTGCAACCCAATATTTCAAAGAGTAGTTGGTGCAGAAGAAAAAAATACAGTAAAGAAAAGATACAACCTGCCGGATAAATATTTCCTTTTTGTAAGTTCTATTACAGCAAGAAAAAACCTGATAGCCATTTGTAAAGCCCTGGTGATATTAAAAGATAAAACAGCCATACCGCTCGTTGTGATCGGCAATGGTAAAAAAGAAAAAGAAGAAGCAAAAAAATTAATGGAAGCAAATGGTATTGCGGATCGCTTGATCTTTCTAAATGAGCTACCAGAATCAAGAGCGCTCAATTTTACTACTGCTGAAGATTTTCCTGCTATTTACCAACAAGGTTTAGCGTTAGTTTATCCGTCCATATTCGAAGGTTTTGGCGCGCCATTGCTGGAAGCATTGTGCAGTGGATTGCCGGTACTTAGCAGCAATGCATCTTGCCTGCCGGAAGTTGGTGGCGATGCGGCAATGTATTTTTCGCCACATGATCATGCTACTTTAGCTGCGCAGATGTTACAAATTACAAGTGATGATAGCCTTGTTGCTACCATGCGAGAAAAAGGATTTGCACAGGCACAAAATTTTACTACCCAAAAATACGCTGATAGTATAATGAAAGTGTATCAAAAATTGATATGATAGATTTCACAAAAGATATTGAGGCTTGTCTGCTGGTATTACAAAACGGCGGACTCATCCTATACCCAACCGATACGATCTGGGGTATTGGTTGCGATGCTACCAATGAAGCGGCTGTTGAAAAAATATTTCAATTAAAGAAAAGAGCTGATGAAAAAAGTATGATCGTTTTGCTGGCAGATCAAAGAGATCTTTTACATTATGTAGCTCAGCCCGACCTGGGCGTATTCGAATTTTTAAATGAAGTTGATAAGCCGACGACGATTATTTATAACGATGCTATTGGATTGGCTGAAAATGTAATTAATAAAAATGGCACTGTTGCCATCCGTATCGTTGATGAAATATTTTGTAAGCACTTGTTGAAACGGTTCCGTAAACCTATTGTATCTACATCAGCTAACGTTTCCGGCTATCCGCCTCCGCAGGTATTTGCGGATATTGATATTATTATTAAAGAAGGAGTTGATTATGTGGTACAATACCGGCAAGATGATACAACGGTAGCAACGCCATCAGCTATTGTTCAATGGAATTCCGATGGGAGTTTTGATGTGATTCGTCCCTAACAAATTAAAACAAGCTTAACCCTAAACCAACCTGAATGCTTTGGCTCTTCCATTGATCCTGATCGTCAATATTATTAATATTGGTTAATCCTAACGCGTAGCGTGCATATATACGCAGACTGGAAACTTTAACTTCCACACCTCCGAGCACTGCAAAATCACCCATTTTAAATGCATCCTTTCCGTTTTGTACCAGGCTCTCATTTTGATTTAAGAGAATACTATACTGCGGCCCAGCTTGCAATGCTATGGCTTTAGATAATTTGAATTCTAATAGAAGAGGAATACTCAGATAACTCATTTGTATCTGAGATAATTTATTAAGATCGGGATTGTAAATAGCTGTTGTGCTGTTTGCTGTATCAATATTTACCTGGCTAAATAATACTTCCGGTTGAAGGGCCCAATGTTTTCCCATACCGATCGTTCCGAAAATACCCGCGTGATAACCAAAACTGAATTCATTACTAAAAGCTTCGCCTGTTAATTTATTAATATTAGCGCCTGCTTTTATGCCGAAAGTAAAAGTTTGCGCATTGGCTACAGAAAAAATTGATAGGATTATAAGGAGTGCTACAATGATACGTTTCATGATTGTGGTTTAATGCCTCTAAGATAATATAAGTAAATACAAATGCCTGAATTCGTGTTGTTACTATGATGTTATAATTGTGTAGTATAAGTTCTATTAATGGTAAGACCGAAAAATAATGCCAAAGTTTAATAGCAAAGTAAAAGATGAAATGTGCGACGCCAATGAAGCTAAATTGAAATACAAATGCCGGAAAACAGAAAAATAAAAACGTTGTTTAGCCATTGGTTAAGTCGCGTAACAATTAGTTTACTTTGTGATAGATTGGGTTATACGAAAAAATTAACGTACCTTTGCGCTTTATTTACGAGTATTGCATGAGTTGCCTTAATGGCTGTTGAATTTAGTATTGATTTTCATTCCTTTACACAAGGACGTTTTAGCAAATTAACAACAGGTAAGTGGCATATCATGTAAACATAAAACATTTTACATGAACGCATTTCAAGCCTTAGGCTTAAACGAACAATTAGTACAAGCGATAACCGATTTAGGTTTCGAAACCCCCACTCCCATTCAGGAACAAGCTATCCCGGTTTTATTATCAGGAACAACAGATTTTGTTGGCTTGGCACAAACAGGTACAGGTAAGACTGCCGCGTTTGGTTTACCGTTATTACATTTAATAGATCCTGCACAAAGGCATCCGCAAGCGTTGATCGTTTGTCCGACAAGAGAATTGTGTTTGCAGATAACCAATGACCTTGCTATCTTCCTTAAACATTCTAAAAATGTTTATACCGAAGCGGTGTATGGTGGTACATCTATCATGATGCAGATCAAAAATTTGAAAAGAGGTGTGCATATCGTTATCGCAACTCCCGGCAGATTGATCGATCTGATCGAACGTAAAGCGATCGATCTTCAAAAAGTAAAATATGTAGTATTAGATGAAGCCGATGAAATGTTGAACATGGGCTTTAGAGATGATATTGATTTTGTATTGAAGAATACCATCAACAGGGAAAGCATTTGGTTGTTCAGTGCAACAATGCCTCCTGAAGTTAGAGCGATCGCTAAAAACTTCATGGAAAACCCTAAAGAAATTACGGTTGGTAAAAAGAACAGCGGCAATGCAAACATCGATCATCAATTTATGACGGTTGCTGCACACCAACGTTACGAAGCTTTGAAAAGAGTGATCGATTTTAACCCCGGTATGTACGGTATCATTTTTACACGTACCAAATTAGATGCACAGGATATAGCAGAAAAATTAACAAGAGAAGGATACGAAATTGAAGCGTTGCATGGTGATTTGACACAACAACAACGTGATAAGGTAATGGGCCGCTTCCGTCAAAAACATTTACAGCTATTGATCGCAACGGATGTTGCGGCTCGTGGTATTGATGTGGATGGTATCACGCACGTTATCAATTACGAATTACCTGATGATATTGAAGTGTACACGCACAGAAGTGGCCGTACGGCTCGTGCAGGTAAAACAGGTATCTGTTTATCAATTTGTCATTCAAGAGAAACATTCAAGATCAAGCAATTGGAAAGAATGGTTAATTCTCAGTTCCATAAAATGGATGTACCAAGCGGTAAAGAAGTTTGTCGCAAACAATTTTTTCATTTCATGGATAAATTAATGTCGGCCGATGTATCGAACGGCGATTACGAAACGTATATGCCTGACCTTCAGGAAAAATTCAAGGACATCACTAAAGAGGAGATTTTACAAAGAGTTGCTTCATTAGAGTTTGATCATTTCTTGAAATATTACGAAAATGCACAGGATCTAAATACAAACATGCGTGCTCCGGCAAGAGATGGCGGCAGAGAAGGTAATTTTGCTCCAAGAGATAATGATAGCAGAAAAGAAAGAAGCAATTTCAACCAACGCGATAACGGTTATACAAGATTGTTCATCAACCTTGGAACAAAAGACGGTTTCTACAAAGCCAACTTCTTACAATTCATCCTTGATGAAAGCAATCTTAAAAAAGAAGTGCTTGGCCGAGTTGATATGAAAGAAATGAATAGCTGGGTAGAAGTTGATAAAGGTTCTGCAGCAAAAATGATCAGTGCATTGGATGGTAAAAAACATAGCGGCCGTGCAATTAGAATGAACGAAGCTGATGGCGGATTTAAACCAGGCGGTGGCGAAGGTAGCGGCAGCGGAGGTAACTTCCGTGGTGGTGGAGATCGTGGTGGTAGCGGCGAAGGAAGAAAAAGAACCTATAGCAGAGACAGGAATTAATCACAGAGATATTTAAACTAAAATAACCCGCGAAATTTCGCGGGTTATTTTTTTAATGTTCAATGCTCAATATTCAATGTTCAACTTATGAACTTCAAATATTAAGGAGTTTTATTATTGAGCATTGAACATTGAATATTGAGCATTGAACATTTTTTTTCATTTCCATCACTTCAAAACTCCCTTTATCTCTTGTAATTTCAATAGCGCTTCAACCGGCGTTAACCGATTAATATCTGTGCCTTCTAATAATTTCCTTATCTCATCAAAGGTGGCAGAGTGTGCATCAAAAATACTGAGCTGCATTTTGGGTGCTGCAATTTGTTTAACGGTATCTTCGATCGGACTGCCTACATGTGTTTCTTCCAGCTGTACTAAAATTTCATTAGCTCTATCTATTAATGATGGCGGCATACCGGCCATACGTGCTACGTGAATACCAAAGCTATGTGTGCTGCCGCCCGGTGCCAGCTTACGTAGGAAGATAATTTTATTGCCTACTTCTTTATTGGTGACATGGTAATTTTTTACGCCTTCGAATTTATTTTCAAGTTCATTTAATTCGTGGTAATGCGTGGCGAATAATGTTTTAGGTGAGTATTGGCTCTTGTATAAATATTCAACAATACTCCAGGCGATAGAGATACCATCGTAGGTAGATGTTCCCCTTCCGATCTCATCTAACAATATCAAACTTCGGGATGTGATGTTATTGATGATGCTGGCTGTCTCATTCATCTCTACCATGAAAGTACTTTCGCCACCACTTAAATTATCTGATGCGCCTACCCTTGTAAATATTTTATCAGTTAGTGGAATTTTTGCATCAGATGCAGGCACAAAGCTTCCCATATGCGCCATCAATGTGATGAGTGCCGTTTGACGAAGGATCGCACTCTTACCACTCATATTAGGACCCGTCAAAATAATGATCTGCTGCGTTTCAGGATCTAAAAAAATATCGTTGGAGATATAGGATTCGCCTACCGGCAGATTTCTCTCGATCACCGGATGCCTGCTGTCTTTCAGGTCTAGTATATTACCATCGCTGATCGATGGTTTTTTATAATTGAAATGAAGCGCGTTGTTGGCAAAGCAAGTCAGGCAATCAAGCGTTGCCAAAACATTCCCGTTGATCTGCATGGGAGCGATATAATCCTGCAATTCGTTCAGCAACTTTTCAAACAGTTGTAATTCGATCTGCAATATTTTATCTTCTGCACCAAGAATCTTTTCTTCGTATACTTTTAATTCGGGTGTGATATAACGTTCTGCATTTGCCAGTGTTTGTTTCCGTATCCATGTTTCAGGAACTTTTGGCTTGTGCATATTGGTTACTTCTAAATAATAACCAAATACATTATTGAAACTTATTTTCAAAGAAGAGATACCTGTTGCCTGTGCTTCTTTTTGTTGCAGCTCTAATAAATAATCTTTACCACCGCTTGATATTTTTCGTAGCTCATCTAATTCTTCATTGATACCCATTGCGATCACGCCACCTTTATTGGCTAAGGCTGGTGGATTTTCATTGATCTCTTTGGCAATCCTTTCTAAAATTAATTTGCAGGGATTTAATGAATCGCCCAAACGTTTTAAATAATCATTACCAACAGATGCGCAAATGGTTTTGATCGCATCTACTTGTTGAAGACCTTTGGCAATTTGCAATACTTCGCGCGGGTTCACTTTTTTCAGTGGCACTTTACTTACCAGTCTTTCAATATCTCCTGCCTGTTTAACATGTGCCGCTATCTGCGTTCTAACATCTACTTCTTTTATTAAAAATTCAACCGTATTTAAGCGTTCGTTGATCTTGATGATATTGTTCAATGGCAGCACCATCCAGCGTTTCAACATACGTGCACCCATTGGTGAGACCATATTATCGATCACTTTTAATAAAGTGTTGCTTCCTTCGGGTCCGCCAAACAATTCAAGGTTGCGGATAGTGAAGCGATCCATCCATAAATGTTCTTCCCTGTCTATTCTTTGAATAGAAGTGATATGTCCTAGGTTAGGATGTTCTGTATCTTTTAAATAATGCAATATTGCGCCCGCGGCAACAATGCCCGCAAACATCCCTTCTACACCAAAACCTTTTAAGCTATGCGTACCAAAATGTTTTAATAAACTTTCAGTTGCATACGCATCTGCAAAGATCCATTCATCCAAAGTGTAGGTGAAAAATTTAGAGCCGAAAGTCTCTTTGAAATTTTTCTGTTGATTGCGTTGAAAAATTACTTCTGCCGGCTGCAGGCTTTGCAATAATTTATCAGCATATTCTTTATCGCCTTCGGCAAGAAAAAATTCTCCTGTGCTGATATCTAAAAAAGCGATGCCAATCTTATTTTCATTAAAATGTAAACCAGCTAAAAAGTTATTTTTATTGTGCTCTAATAATTTATCGCTGGTAGCAACACCGGGTGTTACCAATTCTGTTACGCCGCGTTTCACAATTCCTTTTACGTCTTTAGGATTCTCCAACTGATCGCAGATAGCTACGCGATAACCCGCCTTAACTAATTTATGTAAATAAGTATCTAAAGAATGATGGGGGAATCCTGCCAGTTGAGATGAATCGGCATTGCCATTATTTCTTTTGGTTAAAGTGATGCCTAATACTGCTGATGCATTAACAGCATCCTGACCGAAAGTTTCATAAAAATCGCCTACCCTAAATAGTAAAATAGCATCAGGATAGCGTGCCTTGATAGCACTATGTTGTTGCATTAATGGAGTTTCCCCGGTTGCCTTGGCCATAAGCTACAAAAATATGGTTTTATCAACTTTAATAAACCCCATTTCTCCCCAATGTGAATTACTTTTGCCTATAATTTTGGGAGATGCGAAAATTAAGCATGGATGAGCTAAACCGCAAGTCGGTTGACGAGTTTAAAAGGTCGGAAAAGATACCGGTCATAGTGGTGATGGACAATATCCGCAGCATGCATAACGTAGGCAGTGTTTTCCGCACAGCAGATGCTTTTTTATTAGAAGCTATTTATTTATGCGGTTATACCGCCCAGCCACCACACAGGGATATCAACAAAACAGCTTTAGGCGCCACGGAAACAGTAAGCTGGAAACATTTCGAAACAACGGTTGAGGCAGTTAAAACATTACAGCAAAACGGCTATAAAGTATACGCCATTGAACAAGTAGAAAGCAGCATCTCTTTAGAAAATTTCAGCATACGTGCCGATGAAAAAACAGCGGTTGTTTTTGGCAACGAAGTAGAAGGGGTTCAACAGGAAGTGATTGCATTGTGCGAAGGTTGTATAGAAATTCCCCAATTGGGTATGAAACACTCTTTAAATATCTCAGTAGCAGCAGGAATTGTTTTGTGGGAGATCGGTAGAAATAAAATTAATTAAATTGCTTAAAATTATACCATGGCAGCAACTACAATAAAAAATTATTTATCACTTGTAAAGTTTAGTCATACCATTTTTGCATTACCATTTGCAATGATCGGATTTTTCTTAGGCAGATATTCCTTGACTACACCTCAATCTGTCAATGAATTAATGTTGAAATTTGTTTTGGTATTGATCTGCATGGTAACAGCGCGCAGTGCAGCCATGGCATTCAACCGCTGGTTAGATGCGAAGTATGATGCGTTGAATCCGCGCACAGCGATCAGGGAAATTCCTGCCGGAATTATCACCAGTAAAAATGCATTGCTGTTTACAATTGGCGCTGCTATACTTTTTATCGTGACCTGTTTTTTTATCAACCCATTGTGCATGGCACTATCGCCCGTTGCTTTATTTGTTATTTTATTTTATAGTTATACAAAACGCTTTACAGCTTTATGCCATTTAGTATTAGGCGTTGGCCTGAGCTTGGCTCCTATTGGTGCATACATTGCAGTAACCGGCCATTTTGATCTGTTGCCTGTATTATTTTCTTTCACCGTTTTATTTTGGGTGAGTGGTTTTGATATTATCTATGCGTTGCAAGATGAAGCTTTTGACAAAGAACATCAACTACATTCTATTCCGGCTGCAGTAGGCAAAGCCAATGCATTAAGGGTATCTGAATTATTACATTTATTAGCTGCGGCCTGCGTTATATTTGCTGGTGTTCACGGTCATTTTAGCTGGGCCTATTGGTTAGGTGTTGCTGTATTTATTGGTATGCTTATCTACCAGCATTCAATTGTAAAACCGACTGATCTTAGAAAAGTAAATTTGGCATTCATGACAGCCAATGGCATTGCTTCTGTTGTATTTGCGGTATTTGTTTTATTGGATATCTTCATCAACCGTTAATCATGCCAAGAATAATAGCCATTGATTACGGAGGAAAAAGAACAGGCATTGCTGTAACAGATCCGTTACAAATCATTGCTACAGGCTTACTCACGATCGATTCAAAAGAGCTGATCCCTTTCTTAAAAAAATATTTATCCGAAGAAGTTGTAGAGCTGATCATTATCGGTTTACCGAAAAATTGGGATGAAAGCGATACGCATGGCACCCCCCTTGTTGAAGCCGCTATCAAGAAGATACAAAAAGAATTCCCCGCAATACCACTTAAAACAGTGGATGAACGGTATACTTCTAAAATGGCAAAAGATGCTATGCTGGAAATGGGCATGAAGAAAAAAGACCGTCGCGTTAAAGGGAATGTAGATGTAATTGCAGCCACTATTATACTGCAGGAATACATGAGAAGCACCTCAAACTTCTAAAGGAAATCTCCTCCTGTTTTCATAAATTTGCCAATTATTTTATTTTTATGATTCTTCCAATAGTAGCGTACGGCGCACCGGTTTTAAGAAAGGCTTGCAAAGATATTACAGCTGATTATCCTGATCTTAAAAAGTTAATTGCAGATATGTGGGAAACCATGTACAACAGCAATGGCGTTGGTATTGCCGCACCACAAATAAACAAAGACATTCGTTTATTTGTGATCGATAGTAAACAGATATTTACTAATATGGAAGATGGTGAAGAAAAAGAGTACCCGGGCGATACTGGCTATGAAGGTGTTTTTATCAATGCCCATATTGTAAAATTAGAAGGCGACGAATGGGCCTATAACGAAGGCTGTTTGAGTATCCCTAAAATACGTGAAGATGTTTACAGAAGTGAGAAAGTAACCTTATCCTATGTTGATGAAAATTTTCAACCATTTACCAAAACATTCAACGGCATTACAGCACGTGTAATACTACATGAATATGATCATATCGAAGGCAAGCTGTTCATCGATTACCTAAAGCCATTAAAACGCACTATGATCAAGCGTAAACTAGATGATATATCTAAAGGAAAGGTAAAAGTTGATTATAGAATGATATTCCCGAAATAGTTTCAATACTTATTTAATTGATAATTTGCAGGTATGATAAAAAAGATCATACCTGCTTTCTTTTGTTGTATGCTGTTTATTACTGCAATAGCTCAGACAAAAGATACTGCCGTTTATATTGGTGGTAATGCAGTGTTGTTATCCGAAGTTGTTGTTAATTCTAAATTAGATGTAGCAACATTTATCAACAAGATAAAAAACGATACCAGTTTTTATAAAGCTTTTAAAAATCTTGATATTCTTGGATACACTTCTATTAACGACATTCGCATGCTTGATAAAAAGGGCGGCACAACTGCATCCCTTTTCAGCAAGACAAAACAAATAGAAGAGAACGGTTGCAGGCACTTGCAAGTGATCACCGAGCAAACTACCGGAGATTTTTATAATAGCAACCATTCTTATAACTATTACACAGCAGAATTATACGCTTCGCTATTTTTTGCAAAAGGCACTATCTGCGGAGAAAATAATATTGTAGGCGGAAAAGATATTTCAACCGATGGTGCATCTGGTATAGAAAAACATAAGAAGCAATTAGAAATGTTATTTTTCAATCCCGGAAAAAAAATAAATGGCATTCCTTTTATTTCTAACAAGACGGCTATTTTTGATGATGACATGGCAGATAAATATGACATGAGTATTGATATTGTTCAGCACGATACAACAAGCTGTTATTTATTTTCGATAAAAGTAAAACCTGCTGATACAAATGATGTAGTGATCGATGAAATGATAACCTGGTTCGATATGAAAACATTTGAAGTAATAGCACGTAATTACACACTAAGCTACGATGCGGGTCTATACGATTTCAATGTGGAAATGCAGGTAGAGTTAACACATTATGGTGAATATCTTGTCCCAACTTTATTGCGCTATAATGGTGATTGGAAAGTGATTTTAAAACCCAGAGAACACGGTGTGTTCACTGCAACATTATTTGATTTCAATAAATAATTAACGGATCAGGGTTACTGTACCTTTTACTAAAACCTTACCCTTTGCATCTGATCCGGAAATAATATATACATATACTCCTGCTTCTGCATCATTTCCTTCAACATCTCCATCCCAGCCTTTTGTAATATCTGTTGTCATAAAAACCCTGTTTCCCCATCTATCGAAAATAGAAAAATTGTCAAGATCAAATACGATACTTGGTGGAATTCTAAAGATCTTATTTTTTCCTGCAGGCACAAAAGCATTTGGAATAAATATCTTATCGTATACTTCAATCGTAATGTTGCTGCTATCTCTGCAATCGTTTACAGAAACTACCCCTAATTGATAAACTGTATTCATTACAGGATCAGCAAGCGGCGTAATACTTTCGGGATCTACTAAACCAATAGTAGGGGTCCAGGTAAAGCTTTTAATATCCCCGACCACGATATTATTTAATTGCGTTGTATCATACCTCGCTAAAATTATTGTATCAGGAGAAAAAGTGATCGAAGGAATTGGATAAACCACCATCGTAATATTATTTGATGCCAGCTCTTGCACTGTATAGCAACCGGTATTACTAACACTAACGATACAAGCAACGTTATCATTATTGTTGATCGCATTACTTGTAAAAAGAGAATCATCACTGCTAACATCGATCTTATTATCCTGCCACTGATAAGTTGGTGAAGGACCAACATTGGTTGTACTTACGGTAAAAGTTACACTCTTGCCAAAACAAAAATCATTGTTGGAGGCTGTAATAGTTGCAGTAGGTACAATATTAGGAACAACGGTCATTGTTAAAGTATCACTGGTAGCAAAAGGAGTTATAAGACAGAAATAATTACTCGTCAGGTCACAACTTATTTTATCTCCCGTAACCAAAGTATTATTTACATAAGTACCCGCAGGAGTACCAACAGGGTTACCATTCAAGAACCATTGATAAGAAGGTGCCGTACCACCACCGGTGGGATTAGCTGTAAAAACAGTATTTGATCCCTGGCAAACAGATGTACTGGGAGTGGTGATATTTACTGTTGGTGTAACGGGATCCGTAACCTGCACATTAATATTTGCAGTAGCTGTAGTACCACAGTTATCTGTAACAACTAATGAGTAAGGCGTTTCTGCCAAAGTAGGAATTACAGTAATAGGATTTGTAGTTGAACCATTGCTCCATGCATAAGTGTAAGGCAATATACCATACTGTGCACTACCGGTAAGTGTAGTAGACCCTCCACGACAAACATCTGACGGGTTAGCGACAATTGCCGCTGACTCTAACGTATGGCCTGTGATGGATAATACAAATGGTTCATACGCACTTACATATTTATTGCTACAAACATTATCAGGCCCCGCAGTTACCGTATTGAATAAGCCAAGGTTAAAACTAAGAGTCTGTGGAATGCAAGCAGGAACCGGTAAGCATTTTAAAAGAGGTGGGATCGATGAAAAACCCGCTACACCGTTAGCATCAACAGTTACTCCATAGCCCGAACTATCATAATTAGGTGCCAGGGCATTCGCATGAAATGTAACCGTGTCACAATTATTTGCTATTACAAAAAAGTAAGCATTTTTATTAGTGGCCGGTGAAGTTGCTATCAATCCAAATTCAACAGAAATATCTGTCAGCGTGGCTTTTGCTGGCGTATTGATCGTAAAAGGATATTTACAGGCATTATTGACATCACCATTATTCATAGATCCCGTGATCGATGCTACAGCAATCGTGGTTGAGGAAGTCACCAACGGATCGATAGTGACATTGCCATGTAATAATTGCTGATTTAGATCATTTGTATTAACCAGTATCGATAAATGATTTTGGTATATTTTATATGCAAGGTAGTGATACGTTGTAGCAGGATCTTTTTGAACATACATAACAGCTTCATTAATATGCGCCATTACTTTTTTATTGATCAAAAAATCAACATCACCTTGTTGCTGTGATATATTTTGTCCGTCAGAAAATTGCATTGTACCAGCAACTGAGCCTGCGGTAGTAAACTCATCTGTAAAGATCAATTGCTGATAGTTTGTAAATTTATTTTTCTTCACAATAAAGTTTGTTTTCACAGCACCTTTATCAACGATCATTTCTGCATCTATCCCAGGAAAAATATCAATAACTTTTATACCGTCATCGCCTTCAGAAATATTCGACCAGTTGGCCTTAGCCAATAATTTTTCACCATTTTTATCTTGTCCGGATAATTGCCAGTTATTAAAATACAATGAACCGGTTACAGTTTTAATGTAAGCCGTTTTTTTATCCAGATCAAAACCAACAGGCTCTTGCTGATGAGCGGCTTCAAATATATTTTTAGATACAGGCATTAAACGCCTGTCTATATTTAACCATTGGCCATTTTTTTGGTAGTGTATATCCTCGCTGGCTTTTACAATATAAAATTCAGAAGCTGTATCCTTATCAATAAAATATTTGCTATCGCGTGTACGTTTAGAAAAGATCTCGATAGCATCAGCAGCAGGAATATTTGTTGTGATAAAACCTGCATCGGCATGATCAGCATATCCTTTGTTATGTGATAACCATTTTTGATCGGGAGCTTTAAAACTTTTTGTAAAAGAAGAAAAATTATATGCCTTTACTTTTAAAGAATTGGAGGTAGTAGCAGCGCCGGGTAAAAGCGTAGTTATATTTTGTGCAATGATCGTATCGCTACAAATAAAAAAAAGAGCCGCAACCATATAGGCAATAGTCGAGGCATTTTTTTTCATCTTTTCCATTTTTGTACGTTTACAAAGCTATCTTTTTAAAATAAACATTTTTCTTAATTACAAGTTAAGATTAGGTAAACATACAATTAGGATGCCCAATAAATATATTTAAAACGTAATTATTGATAAGCGGCACTATAATTCCCAGCCGGTTGCCAGTACATCGGCGATATGCATTGTTTTTAACGGCAGATTCTTATTCTTGATATAACCATCAATATGCATCAAACAACTAAGGTCTGTAGAAATGATATATTCAGCGCCGGTAGCTAAGGCATTATTTACTTTTTGATCCGCCATACCAATTGATATTGCATCAAATTTCACGGAGAAAGTTCCTCCAAAACCGCAGCAGGTTTCTACGTCATTCATTTCAACCAATTCCAATCCTTTTACAAAGCTTAGTAATTTGCGGGGAGCTTCTTTTATTTTGCATTCTCTCAACGCCGCACAACTATCATGGTAAGTTGCTTTTACATTTAGTTCTGCTCCGTAATTTTCGATCTTTAAAACATCGGCTAAAAATTCGGAGAACTCATAAATATTTTTACTCAGGTTTTTGATCTTGGTATCTTCAGGAGATTCTTCTAATAATTTTGTGTAATAATTTCTTACAAAGCCTACACAGCTGGCACTGGGGGCAACAATATAATCGGCTCCTTCAAAATCTTCTACAAATTTATTGCATACGGCTTTTGCTTCTTCCCAAAAACCTGCATTAAAGGCTGGTTGTCCGCAACAGGTTTGGTTGGTATTATAATATACATCACAGCAGGCTTTTTCCAACACCTTGATCATATTAAAGGCCGTTTGGGGATATAGCTGATCTACAAAACATGGTATAAATAAATGAACCTTCATGTCTTTTATCCCGGATATGGGAAACTGGAATTTAAATGATTAGAAATATAAACTCCTTACGGATGCAAGGATAATTGTATCATCTTTAAAGCAGTTAACGCGGCTTCCTCACCTTTATGGCCATGCTTGCCTCCTATTCTTTCTTCTGCCTGTTGTTGGTCATCTACCGTTAGTACGCCAAAAATAGTTGGCACCGGCAATGATAAATTCAATTGCAAAACACCGTCTGTAACAGCTTTACATACATAATCAAAATGAGGAGTATCTCCTTTTATTACGCAGCCTAATGCAATAAATGCAAATGGTTTATCTGCTTTATTCTTGTGTGCTTCCCAAACTCTTTTAATAGTAAAAGGAATTTCGAATGCGCCGGGTACGGTAATTGTTTTAGACTGGATCTTATTTTCCCATAACACTTTTCTGCAGCCTTCATCTAATTTATTAACGATCGCTGCGTTCCATTCGGTACGTATAATAATTACATAGGCATCCGAAGGAAGTTGGATGCCTGATGTGTTATATAAATGTGATGTTGTTACTAATGACATAACTATTAATTAAGAACACCTAACTGTGCCAGGTATTTATCAATATCTCTTGCATGTGCACTATTCGGATAATCATCTTTTACTTTCTGAAACAATTCAATAGCGTCAGATGTTTTACCGGTAGATTGAGCAAATAATGCAGCTTTAAAATATCCTTCAGATGCGCTAAACTCATCTTTGTCATTTACCGTAGCTGATTTTTTATAGTACGTGAACGCATCATCATTGTTATTCAATTCTGCGTAAGCATCGCCTAACATTGAGTAGGCTGCACTTTGTACCTGCGTAGCTTTTGTTGAAAATTCTTTTAATTCTTTTACAGCGTTGGTATAATCGCCGTTATGTAAATAACATGCGCCGGCCATATATTTTGCTCTTTCTCCTGCAGGAGTTCCGTTATAAGTAGAAGCAATCTTTAAAACACCAGTAATACCATCGGCGCCATTCAATACGATATTGATAGAATCCTTGCTGAATCCTTGCTGTGCCATTTTATCAAAAATATTTTCCGCAGGAAAAATAAGATCGTCAGCCTTTGCCATTTTAGGTTCCTGGATAAAATTCCTGTAGCCTAACCACAATCCACCTACGATTATTACTGCTGACCCTATATAGATAACCTGGTTGCTAAATTTAGCCCAAAAGTCTTTCGCCTTATCAACTATTTGTGTTTCTTCCATCTGTTGTTTTTTTGTTTATTCGTTTTAATAGTTATGGTACTAGTCCATTATAAATGGATAATCTTGCTGCGCATATACGTCTTTCAATAATTCGTCATCTGCAGGCCAAGGGCTTTCTTCTGCAAATTTCACACATTCTTCTACTTCTAATTTCACTCTTTCGTCGATCGCTGCAATAACAGCATCTGTTACTTTGTGGTCTTTTTTCAAAACTGCCAGTACATGATCGATCGGATCTCTTTCTTTATATTCTTCCAATTCTTCTTTAGTACGATATTTTTGAGGATCACTCATACTATGTCCTTTGTAACGATAGGTCTTGATCTCCAATAAAGTTGGTCCACCTTTTTCTCTTGCTCTGTTCACTGCTTTTAATACTGCATCATGGACGTTTTCAGGACTCATACCATCAACGCTATCAGCCGGCATTTCATAGCCATCAGCAATTTTATAAATATCCAATACATTCGTAGTACGCGCTACTGAAGTACCCATGGCATAGTTATTATTTTCGCAAATAAATACTACCGGTAATTTCCATAACATCGCCATATTGAATGTTTCGTGTAACATTCCTTGTCTTGCAGCACCATCCCCAAAAAAGCAAAGAACAGCATTATCTGTACCTCTGTATCTTTCGGCAAAAGCCAAACCTGCGCCTGTCCCAATTTGAGCACCCACAATACCGTGGCCGCCAAAAAAGCCTACATCAACACCAAAAAAGTGCATACTTCCGCCTTTTCCTTTGCTGCAACCTGTAGCCTTGCCATACAACTCCGCCATACAAGATTTAGCAGAAACACCCTTGGCTACCGCCAAAGCGTGATCACGATAAGCAGTGATAAATTTATCGCCGGGATTAGTAGCTGTCATACAGCCGGCTGCAACAGCCTCTTGCCCAATATACAAATGGCAAAAGCCACGTATTTTTTGCATTCCGTACAATTGGCCGACTTTTTCCTCAAATCTGCGCAATAAAAGCATTAATTCGTACCAATACAGGTATGTTTCTTTAGAAAACTTTGTAGCCAATGGGTTAAGTTTTAGGTGGCAAAGATAAGAGGAAAATTCAAATGGAAAAAGGCAAAATTAGATATTGTCAGATATTGAATATTTAATAGGGAATATCGAATATGTCCGAATTTATTTTTGGGTTTTGACTTTTTACTTTTGCCTTCTATTTGCCTTTTGAATAGAGTAACTTGCATCTCAATGCACCGCCTTTCTAAAATAGTAACCACCCAATTTAAGAATTACACGCTTACCTCCTTCGATTTTACCGAAAGAGTGATCGGTATTTGCGGACCAAATGGTAAGGGCAAGACCAATCTTTTGGATGCTATTTATTACCTCAGTTTTACCAAAAGCTATTTCTCCAAGTCTGATACCATGAATATTTTATTTGGTGCCGATGGGTTTAGGTTAGAAGGTGATTTTGGCAAAGAAAAAGTGATTTGCATACACCGTGGTGTAGGTAAAAAAGAATTGTTTTTGAATGATGTGCCCTATGAGAAGTTCTCGCAGCATATTGGCAAATTCCCTTGTGTGATGATCGCTCCGGATGATGTTGAATTAATAACCGGCGCAAGTGAAGAACGCAGGAAATTTATTGATACGGTTTTAAGTCAGATGGATGCAGATTACCTGCAACAACTAATTCAATACACCAAAGTATTACAACAGCGCAATAGCTTATTAAAACGATTTGCAGAACAAGGAAAAACAGACTGGCACTTATTAGAAGTATTGGATGAACAATTAATAAAGCCGGGAGAATATATTTATGCAAAGCGAAAAGATTTTACAGCTGCGTTGATACCCTTGGTGCAAAAATTTTATAAGCAGATCGCAGATAACAAGGAAACAGTAACACTTCAATACGATAGCCAGTTAACTACTAATGATTTCCAATCGATCATTAACCAGTTCAGAGAAAAAGATCTGATATTGCAACGCACCAATGGTGGTATTCACAAAGATGATATCTCCATACAATTAGACGGACAAGTCTTTAAAAATATTGCTTCGCAAGGGCAAAGAAAAAGTTTGCTCTTCGCATTAAAGCTCGCTGAGTTTGAATTATTGAAAACCAAGAAGGGCTTTGCTCCGCTCCTTTTGTTAGATGATGTTTTTGAAAAACTAGACGGCAGCAGAATGCAAAATTTATTACACTGGGTCTGCAATGAAAATAAAGGACAGGTTTTTATTACAGATACACACCAGGAGCGACTTGAGCTGGCACTAAATGAATTAAAAACAACCTATCAGATCATAGGATTATAAGTAACTTTACACCATGGGTGAATTCTCAATGCAAGATGCCATACAACAATTTCTACAGCAGAGCCGCTTAAAAAGTGGCATGCAGGCTATGCGCATTGAAGAGATATGGGAGCAGATCATGGGTAAAACAATCGCTAAGTACACCGATAAAATCCAGATCATTAACCAGACCCTATTTATTAATACAGCAGTTGGCCCTTTGAAAAATGAATTGCTATACCAAAAGGATAAAATAATTGAAAGAGTAAATGAAGCCTTGGGAGAAAAAGTAATTACTGAAGTAGTGATAAAATAATTATCGCACGCGCGGATCTACAACCGCATACAATACATCTGCCAAAAGATTGATCACGATAAAGATGCAGGCGCTTACTAACACAGCTCCCATCACTACAGGATAATCTAATTTCTCTAAGGCATCTACCGTTATTTTTCCGATACCTTTCCAGCCAAAAATATATTCAACGAAAAATGCTCCGGCCAATAATTCTGCGAACCATCCGGTGATCGCTGTGATGACAGGATTCAACGCATTGCGCAATGCGTGTTTAAATATCACAGCATTTTTAGATAGTCCTTTTGCATAAGCGGTGCGGATATAATCCTGGTTCAACACATCCAACATACTGCTACGTGTTAATTGCGTTATGATCGCTAAAGGGCGGATCCCTAATGTGAAAGCAGGTAAAATTAAATTCTTTAGTGTAAGGTATCTTTCACCCGTTACTTCATCAATATCAAACCAGCTTCCTGTTAAGTTTAATCCTGTAAAAGGATGCAGCACCACGCCAAGTAAAAAAGCAATAATGATCGCCATAAAAAATGATGGTGCGGATATTCCTGCGATACTTGCAAATACGGCAGAAGTATCTAACCATGTTCCTTTTTTTACTGCAGCCAACACACCTAATAAAATACCTATGATCGTTGCAAATAACATGGCGGCTATTGCCAACAATAAAGTGCCGGGCAATGCTTCCATTAAAACGGCGCCTACATTTTTTTTGGTCTGATAACTCTTGCCTAAGTAAGGAATTTTTAATCCAAGCTTTGTATTGCCGCCAATAAATAAACCTTGCAGCCCTTTTTTGGCAATGTCAGATCGTGTGTGAATACAAATGGGAGAAACATCATCCAGGTATAAAACAAATTGTTTCCATTTTGGTTGATCGAGGTACAGATCCTTACGAATATTATCCATCGTTTTTTTATCGCCTGTTTGTCCAACGATCAAACGCGCAGGATCACCGAATCCCTGGAACATAATGAAGACGAGGATCACAACGCCTAATAAAACCAATATTGAATAAAGTATCTTCAAATTAAGTGTTGAATTGTTTATTGCTTTATTCTTAGTTGTGCTCTGGTTATCTTAATTATTTACTGGCGCTTTCAATATCTGCAGCCCCCCATTTATTTTCCACTACCGGGCCATCCATCAAAAATAAAGTGGGCCTTGTGCGTGCAGCTGTTTTGATCGCTGTCATATCACAAGTATAGATAGGCACATTGTATTTTTTCTTCACGTTCATAAAGCTGTCAACCTGTTCGTTGTCGGATGTTACAACATAAATAGGTTCGCCATTATTCTTTGCTTTTTTCATGATGTCGGTAAAACTTTTCATCCAATAGTAAACAGATCTTTTATCTAATGTATTTAAAAAGAATAAATAATATTTTCCTTTTTGAGATAAGATAGCATCTGTTGAATCATTACCGTTCGCATCTGTTAAAGAAAAATCATTGATAGCAGGTAATTTGCCATTTCCTTTTTCGATCAGCACCTTTTTTTGTTCTACGAACTGCCAGGTTGAATCAGGCAGATTATCTGTTGTGAATTCTTTTGTGTCATTTCCTTTTTTGTAAACGAATGAATAGGCGAACTTGTCAAACGTTGCGTCAGCAGGCATCTTGCGAAGCTCTAATAAATTATTGCCTTTTTTGTATGGCAAACAATCGATCAAAGGCAAATGCTCTAGTGTGTAAGATTGTAAAAAAACAACGGCCATTAATGTTAATGCAATAAACCCGAAATTAGACATTGCCTGAAATAGCGGATTGATATATTTTATCCCAACTAAAATAATAATAACGAGTGCCAGCAGTATTAAATTTTTAATAAAGGTTTGCACATCAGTTATCGGAAAGCAAGTACCAAAACAGCCACACTCTCTTATCTTACCAGTATATAAAGCATATGCCGTTAAAAAAGTATAGAATAAGGTCATATAAAACAATACCCAAGATGCCAGATTTTTTCTCCATCCAATCAATATAGCAACACCCGCAAGTACTTCAAGTGCGATCATGATGATCGACATTCCTAATGTAAAATCATGCAGACTATTCATCACGGCTCCCATTGCTCCGCCGCCATCGCCCCATGCTTCAAAAAACTCCTGGGTTTTATAGGTAAGTCCTAATGGGTCCATGGCTTTTATCATTCCCGAAAAAATGAACAGCACACCAACAATAACCCTTGCAACATTTACAACTATCTTCATTACCTTATTTTCCATTTGAATTTTGTTATTTGATCCGATGACTACCGGATTTATTTTTTCTATTATTTATGTTTTCCTTCTTCGATCAATATTAAAGCAAATGCTGCATAATTAATGATATCGTAAAAATTAGCATCGATCCCTTCACTTATTAATGTTTGTCCTTTATTGGCAATGATCTGTTTAATGCGTAATAATTTTGCTAATGTAAGATCTGCAAAACTTTCCTGGCTCATTTCTCTCCAGGCTTCGCCATAATCATGATTTTTATCTAACATTAATTTTTTAGCGATAGTTGCCTGTTCATTGTATAATTTCTCCACTTCCGTTACAGGCAATTCTTCCATATCATCATTATCAATACCCAATTGTATCAATCCAATAATACCATAATTTAAAATACCTTTAAATTCACTGCGGATATCATCACCGATCCTTTGTTCGCCTAATTCTTGTATGGTACGTATACGCTTCGCTTTGATGTATATTTGATCTGCTATGGATATGATCCTGTAAACTCTCCAGGAAGTACCATAGTCTTTCGTTTTCTTTAAAAAAATATCTTTGCAAGATTGTACTGCCGAATCGTATTGCTGAATTGTGCTCATCGTTTGGTAAATGTCTTATACTTTTGTTGAACTCAAAATTAATCGTTTACACTGATGTACACACTTAACTGCAAAGGAAAATTGTTAATAATCGATAAACCGCTGGTAATGGGCATTATTAATGCAACGCCAGACTCGTTTTATGATGGAGGGCAGCATATTACGCTCGATAACATTATCGCGTTAGCAGAAAAAATGGTTACAGATGGAGCCGATATATTGGATATTGGCGGACAAAGTACCAGGCCTAACAGTGAACGAATTTCTGATGAGGAAGAATTAAAACGCATACTACCGGTCATCAAAACGGTCCATCATCATTTTCCGCAGGTTATTATTTCTATAGATACTTATCACAGCAGAGTTGCCGAAGAAGCTGTAAACGCCGGTACTTCGATCGTGAATGATATTAGCGCAGGAGAAATGGATAAAGGTATGATACCAGTTGTGGCTGCATTAAAAGTGCCTTATATCTGCATGCACATGCAAGGAACGCCTGACACCATGCAAAAAGATCCTGTGTACGATGATGTGGTAAAAGATATAATAGATTTTTTTATTAATAAGATCAATGAATGTAAAGAAGCCGGCATTACAGACCTGATTATTGATCCCGGTTTTGGATTTGGAAAAACTGCCCGGCACAATTTTCAATTGCTAAAAGAATTAAATAGTTTTTCGATGCTGCAAAAACCCATTTTAGCGGGTCTTTCAAGAAAAGCGTCCATTTATAAAACATTGGGTATATCAGCAGCTGAAGCTTTAAATGGTACAACGGTATTAAATACAATGGCATTGATGAACGGAGCCTCAATACTGCGTGTGCACGATGTAAAAGAAGCCAGGGAAGCAGTAAAATTGTTTGTTGCATATCGCTAATGTCTTTTATTAATGGTTATTTTTGAACAAATTCTAACACATACATATCTTCTGTTTAAACGATTAATTTTCTAACATGGATCTTTTTACTTTCCCTAAAAAAGCTTTATTGCTTTTTTGTTTTTTACTTGTAATTTTTTGCCAGGTTGTTCACGCAACCACTTATCAATCTACGGGTGCAGGCGGCCTTTGGAACAGCGCGGCGTCCTGGTCTCCGGCAGGTGTTCCTAATGCGGGAGATAATGTTACCATAGTCAACGGCTCTCCTATTCAAATAGCAGCCCCTGTTGCCTGTGCTACCATCACCGTTAACACCGGCGCTATATTAACAATGATGTCAAGCATGACGGTTACCGGATCTTTTACAGTAAACGGAACGCTTAATTGTAATGAGTCATTTATTTTTGGTGCATGTAGTTTTACATTGGCTAACAGTAATACTGCTTTTTTAATGATAGGTGATCCTGGAGGAATTGTTTCCGGCGTTACCGCCTCAGGCAATATCGAAAATACCGGAGGCCGTACTTTTCCTGCATCAGCTAACTATATATATGATGGCATTGCCAATCAAAACACAGGCAGTGGTTTACCAACTACTATAAATGGAGGAGGTTCATTGACCATAAATAATACTGGCACAGCTCCAAGCAATGTTGTAACAATGACAGCAGCCACCTCATCTATTCAAAACATAACTTTACAAGCTGGTAACCTATCCCTAAATAGCAAATTCATTACTGTAAATAATGGTACCATTATTAGTTCAGGAGGTAATCTTTCTACAGCAAATAGCGGTGATGGAGGAACTTTTACTATTCAGGGTGCAACGCTTACAGGGCCTATTAATTTTGATATTTTAGTGGCTAATTCTTCCCCTTCAACAATTACTACTATAGGAATAAATGCGCCAATAGTAGACAGTGTTTTTAACTTATATAATATAGCCAGCGGAGGGCACTTTACGGGAACAAATTCTATTAGATATGCATTTGGCTCTACATTAGCTTATCAAAATGCGGATGGCAGAGGTGTTGAATGGAATGCAGATCTAACTACCCCGGCCACTATTGGAGTTACACCAGGATATCCATATAACGTAACGATCTCAAACGGATCTGATTTTTATATTGTTAATTATTATGTCAATGGGCCTGATGGCGCCGTTCCACGGGGATTAGCAGGTAATTTAACTACCCAGGCACTTACTTTTGTTGATTACAACCCATATACCGGATGTTGTGGTCCACCAATCAATTTAGGATCGCCTTTATTATTACAAACAGGAGCATTCACTGTTGGAGGTAATATGATCGTAAATAGCGGAGGCAACGTACATATGGTGTATGCAGGTGCAGGCGGACCTTTTACTATTATGGGTAGTCTCACTATAAACGGGCCTTCTGCTAACATAAACATGCATACTATGACTGCACCATTTACTGTTGGGAACGGTATCATAATGAATGGCGGAACATTGAATATGGGATATGTTGGCACTGCAACCAATATCCAGGTAACAGGAGATATTGTTATGAATGGAGGAACTATTAACGACTCTACCGGTACAATTGCTTTAACAGGAAACTGGGATAAAACAGCCGGAACATATAATGCGCTTGGAGGTACTATCGAATTTAATGGCGCTATCACAGACCAGGTCATTACCGATAACACACCTGGTGGCGAAAATTTTAATAACGTAATCATTAATAATACTGCTCCTTCTGGTGCTATTGGCATGACCTACGGTGTAAACGTTAACGGCACACTAACTTTTACAAAGGGATTATTTTTAACCTATTCAAGCGCTGATTTATCAATAGGGGCTTTAGGTAATATCGTTGGCGCTTCTCAAAGTACCGGATGGGTTGCGCGTTTTAGCGGAGGTAATTTAAATAGAACTATCAATAGTACATCTCCTTATTTATTTCCCATTGGAAATATCAGTACCTATACCCCCGTTACTTTGACATTTAGTTCAGTCACTGCTCCGGGAGTTGTTGCGATGAATACGCCGGGTTATAATCCTGTCAGTATGCCTGGCTATGCTACTTATGCATTATCTAAAACCAATTATGTAAACTGGTTTTGGTATATCAATAAATTAAGTGGAACATTCGGTAGCTATACTGCAGATCTAAATTATGGAGCTGCAAGCTTACAAGGCACTGCTACTGTATCAACAGTAAAAGCAGGTGTTTATGACGGTTCAACCTGGACCTATCCACCATCAAGCGGAACTGGAACAACAGTTACAGCAACAAGCATTCTGCCATTGAACGGATCATTGGAAAATATAGCATTGGCAATTCCTGTTTGTACACCACCCGCTATTTACAATGTAACAAGTACACCATCTTGTGCAGGAGCAACTGTTGGAGTAGATAATTCTGAAACCAGCGTGCACTATCAATTACAAACTGCTGGCCCTGTTAATGTAGGTAGTCCCGTAGCCGGTACTGGCTCTGCTATTAGTTTTGGAAATCAAACAGTAGGCACTTATACTGTTCTGGCAACAAATGATACCAGTTCTTGTACTAGTAACATGGCTGGTTCTGCAATGGTAACAGCAAGTACTGCGCCTTCAATTGTTACACCTGCTGCTACTCAAAATGTATGCTTTAGCAGTGCTGCTCAAACTGCAGCATTACCTTACAACACTCCTTTAAACAGCGCGGTAAATTATACTATCACCTGGGATCCTGCTGCAATAAGTGCAGGCTTAGTAAATGTGCCAAGCACACCATTGCCGACACTTGGCACAGATATTTCCGTTCCTGTTGCTGTTAGCGTTACTCCCGCTACCTATTCGGGTTCTATCACTGCAATAAATGCTGGTGGATGTTCAGGCTCGTCTAACGCCTTCACATTAACAATTAATTCACTTCCAAATATTTCAGGATTTACAGCAGGTGGTGCATGCTTTAACAGTAGTGCACAAAATTATTCTTTATCATATACATCAACTTCGGGAGCACCAACAAGTTATTCTATAACCTGGAACAGTCCGACAAGTTTAAGTAACATATCGCTTACAGCGTTACCTCCATCCCCCATTTCGATTCCTGTACCTGCCAATGCTAGTGGGATAAACACAGGAACTATTAATGTAACCGATGCCAATAATTGTACAAGTGCAGGTACTGGCATTATTGTAGCTATTTATCCTTTACCAACGCCCACTTTTACAAATGAGCCGGGGACAAGTGCTTGTTCAAACTCAGCGGTTACTTACACCACACAATCCGGAGAATCAAATTATAGTTGGACATTCTCAGGTACGCCAGGAGTAGATTACACGATCTCTTCCGGTGGAACTACCACAGATAACACTGTAACGTTAGTATGGTTAACGAGTGGCAACAAAACAGTTACGATCAATTATGATAATGTAGATAACTGTGCAGCCTTAAGTCCTGCTTCTTCTACACCAACTGCTGTTACTGCTGGGCCAGATGCAAGTAATCTTACAATAGTATCAACAACACCTGTTTGTGCTGCCGGAACAAGTAATTCAACCATAACAGTAAATTCTACAACATTAGCTGCAGACACTTACAAGGTAACGTACAGTCTTGGTGCGCCGAATATTGCTGCTGCAACTGCTACAATGGTTTTCTCGGGAGGCACCGGAACATTTACAGTGCCTGCAGGCAATCTTCATGCAGCAGGAACAACAAGTATTATACTAACTGGTTTGGATAATAGTAGTTGTAGCACTGGCGGACTGTCAACTACGAATTCAATTATAGTTAATACGCCTGCGGCTCCAACTTTTACAACACAACCTGGCGCCAGTGCTTGTGACCATACAGATATTGTTTATGCTACACAGGGCGGAGAATCAAATTATGTATGGAGCTATTCAGGTGTTTTAAATACTGATTATTCTATTACATCAGGAGGCAGCTCTTCAGATAGTAGTGTAACAATCCAATGGCTGATCAGCACAGGCAGCAAAACTGTAACGGTCGATTATACAAACGTAAATAACTGTAGCGCCGCAACTGCTGTTTCATCTGCGCCAACTAAAATTAATATTTGTAATATCCTGCCTTTATATATCCCAAGTGGATTTGATCCTAACGGAAAAAATCCTGTTTGGCATATTCAAAATAGTGAAGACTACCCTAACATGCAAGTGCAGATATATAATCGCCTTGGGCAAAAAATATTTGAGTGCCAAGGTTATACAGCGTGGAACGGAGAGTTTCAAGGACAAGACTTATCTGCAGGTGTATATGTATATGTGATCAAAGTAAATGATGAAAGATATAAGCAAATACTAAAAGGTACTATTACATTAATAAGATAAATTAAATCTCTATTATACAAAAAGATCCCAAAGTCCGGTAAGAACTTTGGGATCTTTTTATTTCTTATTAAATATTATTGAGGTTGTTGGCCACCTTGTTGCCCTTGCATTTGCGGATGAGCTCTTCTCATAGAATCCATCATTCTTTCTTGCTGAGCTCTTTGTAACTCTTGTTTCATTTTTTGCTCTGCATGATATTCTGCTGAACTAATTATATCAACAACTTCAACATCAAAAACAAGATTTGTATTCGGAGCTATTTTTGAACCTGAACCATTTTTTCCATATCCTAAAGAAGAAGGAATATAAAAAGTTGCTTTATCTCCCTTTTTCATTTGTTTTAATCCATCGATCCACCCTGGAATAACATTTATTGCACTCATATCAACTGCAAAAGGTTCAACATGCTTGAATTTAGGATCTGTATTTGAATCAAAAACAGTATCTACTAAAGTTTTGCCGGTGTAATTAACCATCACAACACTCGTGCTATCAACTTGTGGTCCTGTTCCAGGTCTAGTAATAGAAACATATGTTCCCCAGTTTCCTTTAGTAGCTGTAATGTGTTTTGCAGTTAAATAATCAGATAATATTTTATCATCAGTTTTTAATTGATCCGCATCAGCAACTAATTCCTTATTTATTGTTACCAAAGTTTTTTGGTACATTTTAGCTTGTGCAGCAGCTTGGTGAGTCGCTTGCGCGCTATCTTTTTGCTCTTCAGTTGTAAAGATATTTGTTACAGTAAAATACTGGTAAACGTATTGCCCTTTCTTCATAAATGGAGCAGCCTGATTTTTATTGATAAGCGTATCTGTAGATATTCTTACAACAATACTATCGCCTACATACACTTTACCAAATATTTTTCTAAATGCAGGAGGAAATTGTTCTGGATTATATGGAGCATATTGCGGCATGCCATTATCAACTGTGCTATACAACGTACTATCATTGTAAACGGCAAGGATATTCAATTCAAGGAAATTTCCAGGTGCTGCTTTTGCACCAGTTTCTTTACTGATAATTTTATATTCCAGGCCACCTTCTGCGTGTTTGTATTTTCCTTTACAAGCTGTGAATAACACTACAGCAGCAAGTAATAAATAACTGATTTTTTTGTTCATTGGTTTTAATTTAAAATTTATAAGTACTTAATTGATCTTTATTTTCTTTCATTGCAATAATAAATTTTGCAGCTACTTCTTCTAATGGCTCTTTGCTGTTTCCTCCTGCTGCATTGTAATGTCCGCCACCGTTAAAGTATTTTCTTGCAAAAGTATTTACATCGAAATCGCCTTTGCTTCTAAAAGAGCTTTTGCGTTCTTCACCCCTGTCGATTATAATAGCGGCAAATTTTATTCCCTGGATACCTAAAGGATAATTTACCAGACCTTCTGTATCACCGGTTTTAGCATTATACTTTATCAGATCACTTTGCGGTATCACTATTAATGCCGTGTTGTATTCATAAAAAAGTTCCATTCTGTTGCTTAGGATATTTCCTAAAAAACGATAACGGCTTTCTGTGTTATTATCAAATATAGCTTCGTGAACATCGCTATGCTCCAATCCTTTATCTTTTAATGCCGCCACCATTCTATGCACACTTGCAGAGGTAGATGGAAAACGGAACGATCCGGTATCTGTCATCACACCTGCATATAAACATTCAGCGATCTCTATATTTATTTTATCTGTGTTGCCTGAATTTACTATGAAATCATATACCATTTCACAGGTTGAGCTTTTGCCGGTATCACTAACTCCATAAGCAAATTTATCAACCTGCGGCTCCTGGTGATGGTCTATCAAAATACGAACAGCGGCTGAGCTATCCAACTTAGGTTCCATTTTTTTTGTACGGCTAAGCGTATTAAAGTCAAGACAAAATATCCATTCTGCCTCGTCGATAATGGCATCTGCTTTTTGCGTATGCGCTTCATAATCAACAACTAATTTGCTATCAGGCATCCAATTTAAAAAACTGGGCCAGTTAGTTGGTGAAATAACAGTGGCCGTATGCCCTAACTGTTTTAAAAAATGATACAAGCCCAAGGTAGACCCCATAGCGTCGCCATCAGGTTTTTGATGCATTGTTATTACTATCTTTTTTGGTTGAGACAGCAGTGGATATAATTGATCGATTGTTAGCATAAAGCGGGCAAAAGTACTTTTAATTAGCCAATTACCAAATACCGAGATCGGGGATTTAACAATTTGCTCATTTCCTAATTAAATTACGCCTTATCTTTGCACCTCAAAATTATTAACTGATGAGTAAGAGAACGTTTACGATGATCAAGCCAGATGCGACTGCCAAAGGCAATACTGGTGCAATTTTAAGTATGATAAATGCCGCAGGTTTCAGGATCGTGGCAATGAAAATGCTTCATTTAAGTGCTGAAAAAGCCGGTGAATTTTATGGTGTACACAGAGAAAGGCCTTTCTTTGGTGAACTGGTAGAATTTATGAGCCAGGGGCCAATTACCGCTGCTATCTTAGAAAAAGACAATGCAGTAGAAGATTTCCGCAAGCTGATCGGTGCTACCAATCCTGCGCAAGCAGCAGAAGGTACTATCCGTAAATTATATGCTGCTTCAATTGGCGAAAATGCTGTTCATGGAAGTGATAGCAATGAAAATGCTTTGATCGAAGGCGATTTCTTCTTTAGTAAACTAGAACAATTCTAAGCGAATATATTTCTATATAAAAAAAGCCGTTAAATTTTAACGGCTTTTTTTATACTATTATTATTTAATGGTTTATCAATCATCTAATTTCAATACCGCCAGGAATGCTTCCTGCGGCACTTCTACGTTACCGATCTGCTTCATTCTCTTTTTACCTTCTTTTTGTTTTTCCAATAATTTACGTTTACGACTGATATCGCCGCCATAACATTTAGCCGTTACATCTTTACGTATGGCGCTGATGTTTTCTCTTGCGACTACCTTAGCACCAATTGATGCCTGGATAGCAATTTGAAATTGCTGACGAGGTAATAATTCTTTTAATTTTTCACACAGCTTTCTGCCAAATTCATGTGCCCTTGCTCTATGTATCAATGCACTTAAGGCATCCAATTTTTCGCCATTCAATAAAATATCCATTTTTACGATATCACTTTCGCGGTATTCTATCGGATGATAATCAAAAGAAGCATAGCCCCTTGTCATGCTTTTTAATTTATCATAAAAATCAAAAACGATCTCGGTTAACGGCATATCAAATGTAAGCTCAACCCTGCTCGGCGTTAAATATTGCTGACTGATCATTACACCGCGTTTACTGATACACAAGGTCATGATGTTACCAATATAATCAGGCTTACTGATCATTTGTGCCCTGATAAATGGCTCTTCAATTTTTGCGATCCTTGTTGGATCCGGCATTTCTGTTGGATTGTTGATCGTTATTACTTCACCTTTAGAAGTAGTAGCAATAAAGCTTACGTTTGGTACAGTTGTAATAACTGTTTGGTTAAACTCTCTTTCTAAACGTTCCTGGATAATTTCCATATGCAGCATTCCTAAAAAGCCGCAACGAAAACCGAAACCCAGCGCCTGCGATGTTTCTAATTCAAAAGTTAAGGAAGCATCATTCAATTGTAATTTATCCATACAATCCCGAAGCTCTTCAAAAGCGTCCGTTTCTACAGGAAAAATACCTGCGAATACCATTGGTTTAACATCCTGAAAACCTTTTATCGATTCGGTAGCACCGTTAACCATTGTGGTAATGGTATCACCAACTTTTACTTCTCTTGCATTTTTAATGCCCGTGATAATGTAGCCTACATCCCCTGCTCTTACTTCACTCTTGGCTTCCATTCCTAATTTTAAAATACCTACTTCATCTGCTCCATATTCTAATCCTGTATTCGAAAACTTGATCTTATCATTTTTCTTTAATGTGCCATTAAATATTCTGTAATAAACAATGATACCTCTGAAAGAATTGTACACACTATCAAATATCAAAGCCTGTAATGGCGCATTGATATCACCTGTTGGCGCAGGTATCCGTTTGATGATCGCTGCTAATATTTCTTCGATACCAATACCGCTTTTACCGCTGGCCAATAAAATATCATCTACTTTACAACCGATCAATTCTACGATCTGATCCTGCACTTCAGGGATCATAGCGCCATCCATATCGATCTTATTAATAACCGGAATGATCTCCAGGTTATTTTCGATGGCTAAATATAAATTGGATATTGTTTGTGCCTGTATCCCTTGTGATGCATCAACCAATAATAAAGCGCCTTCGCAAGCTGCTAATGCACGACTCACTTCATAACTAAAATCTACGTGGCCGGGAGTATCTATCAAATTTAACACATACTCTTCTCCGTTCAATTTATAATTGATCTGGATAGCATGGCTTTTAATGGTAATACCTTTTTCTCTTTCAAGGTCCATATCATCCAATACCTGAGATTGCATGTCCCGTTCACCAATAGTATGGGTAAATTCCAATAGACGATCTGCCAAAGTACTTTTACCATGATCAATATGTGCAATAATGCAAAAATTCCTGATATTCTTCATCCTTACTTGTCCTCTTTTTGAGAGCAGCAAAAGTAACTGATTTTTGGCGATTAAAGAGCGTAACATAAAAACGCCACAGTTTTGAAACTGTGGCGTAGTAGAGATTAAAACCTAATTCTGAAAAACCTTATTTATTTGCGGTATCGACTTCTGTTTTATAATAATTCATGAAAGATACTTGGCCATCACCTTCTATAAAAAACACTACTAATAATAATAGCACCAGTATAGAAAAGAGCAAACCACTCTCGAAAGCAAATATGCCATCGCGTGCATGTACAAAAATGATAGCACCTATTACTATCGGGATCTGCACAAGGCTTGCCAGTCTGGTGAACACTCCGATCAATATTAAAAACCCTGCTGCTATATTTATCCATATAACAGCGTAATCCACCCAGACCTGATCGATATGAAAACTACTGACCATCAGATCATGAAATTGAAAAGAATGATTAAAAAATGAAAAACCTTTGAGTAAGAGGCTAAGGCCAAGTGCTACTCTGAAAAATGCAAGCCATTTTGGATTATGGGCTGCTGTCCAATCGGAAATTTTGTGTTGTAAAGTCATATAACATAGGTATTTAAGGGTGATAAATAAGCAATCTATATAGGTAACGCCTTAATTATAAAATTATTATAAAATATTACGATTTTCTTTAAATTAATAAAAACGCCGCAGATCGACTGCGGCGTTAAGGAGTATATGTTAATCCAACTAGCTATAACTGTTCTCATTTTTTACATAGCCTGTAATGGAAATTGGTCCATCACCTTCTACGAAGAATACTGCTAATAAAAGCAGGATAAGCAAGGAGAAGATCAGGCTGTTTTGAAATGCGAAAACACTGTCACCGGCATTTACAAAAAATAGCGCACCCAGTACTAAAGGGAACTGTACGATGCTGGCTAATCTTGTAAGAAAACCGATAAGGATAAAAAATCCTGCAATTATATTTATCCATATAATTGAATTGTCAACCCATGCTGCGTTAATTTTTAATGAGCTTGAAACAAGGTCATGAAAACTCAGTGGGTGATACAAAAAAGATAATCCTTTTGTTAATAAAGCAAGGCCTAAACCTACCCTAACAAAAGCAAGCCATTTTGGATTGTGAGCGATACTCCAATGTGAGATTTTGTCAATGGAAATCATAGGTGAAGTTTTTAATTGTGATAAATAAAAAACCAAACAAAATACAGTTATTAGAATGCAATAACTGTACCAGATTAATATGAAACTACAATAGTAAAGTACGGATCAGGTACGGGTTTTAATCATAGTTTCTTGTCTACTGGTACCTACGAAAAAACCGCAGTGTTGGACTGCGGTTCTTTTCTTATTTTTCGTGGTGTTTTACTTCAATTTTGCCAGAGCTGTTTTCATTCTTTCTATCGCTTCTACGAGCTTTTCGTCACTTGCTGCCGTGCTTAAACGGATACAGTTAGGTGCACCAAATGCGTTCCCTGTAACCATTGCAACATAAGCCGTTTCTAATAACCAAAGGCATAATTCATCTGCATTATGAATAGTTGTTGTTCCATCTGATTTACCGAAATAATAGCTGACATCCGGAAAAGCATAGAAAGCCCCGTCCGGTACGCGCACTTTAAAGCCCGGCACTTCTTTTAATTTAGCGATTACAAGGTCCCTGCGGCGCCTGTAAGCCTCTAACATCATTTTAGGCGCTTCCATATTAGTGAATGCTACTGCAGCCGCTTTTTGAGCTATACTGTTTGTTCCGCTGGTAACCTGGCCCTGCAATTTATCTAAAGCATCTACGATCCATTTTGCGGCGGCTGTCCAACCCACTCTCCAGCCGGTCATAGCAAATCCTTTACTGAAACCATTTACAGTAATAACCCTGTCTTTAATCTCAGGAATGCTGCCCATACTGAAGTTTCCTTCGTTAGTGAAATTGATATATTCATATATCTCATCCGCTAATACAAAGATGTTTGGGTGCTTTGCAACGATCGCTGCAAAAGCCCTTAACTCTTTTTCGCTGTAAACAGACCCTGTAGGATTGTTTGGCGAAGCGTACATAATGATCTTCGTTTTTGGTGTGATAGCAGCTTCTAACTGAGCCGGTGTTACTTTGAAATCATTCTCAAAACTACCGTCTACAATTACGCTTTTACCTTCTGCTATCTTTACCATTTCGGCATAGCTAACCCAGTATGGCGCAAGGATGATGACTTCCTGTCCGGGATTGATCAATGTTTCGATCACGTTCGCTAAAGAGTGTTTAGCGCCTGTTGATACGATGATATTTTCAGCCTTCCAATCAAGGTTATTTTCTCTTTTTAGTTTTTCTGCAATAACAGTGCGTAGTTCAGGAATACCTGAAACCGGCGTGTACGAATGAAACCCATCATCGATCGCTTTTTTAGCTGCTTCGCAGATGTGTTTAGGTGTTTTAAAATCAGGTTCTCCTACACTTAAGTTAATTACATCGTGGCCCTGAGCCGCTATTTCACGGCTTTTTTTGCTCATTGCAAGGGTGGCACTTTCTTCCAGTGCGTTAATTCTGTCGGCTAATAAAGGATTGTTAGACACTTATTTGTTTTTTTGTAAAAAATGATTTTAGCGTGCAAATTTATGAATTTTGATTTGACAATTTGATGATTTGTTGATTGGAAGATGTTTAATAGTAAATAAATGATGAAATGTGCGACGCCAACGAAGCCAAATAGATGCACGAAAGTTCGGCTTGAAATTATCTGTAACGCTCAATTCTCAATATTCAATGCTCAATGTTCAATGTTTAGATCCTGCAATTGCTTACCATATTGGATTTGGGGTTGAACAGGGCGCATTGAACATTGAACATTTCTTCTAAAAAATGTGATTTTCAAGAACTTTACACTAAAATGCTTTTTCCCCTATCTTTGCAGCCCTTGAAAAATAACATAATACCTACTAAAAGAATATATATATGAAACTGAAAGGTTTGGTTTGGTTCTTCGCGATTGCACTTACACTTATCTCTGTTTGGGAACTTTCGTACACATGGGTTGTACGTGGCTATGAAAACAAAGTAAAAACGCAGGCAGAAAAAATTATTAAGTCCGAATACCCGGACGCTACTGCTGATGATCATGATGCATTAGTAAAAAACAAAGTGCAACGTATCTTAGATAGCACAAGAGATAAAGAAATTTATCCTGTTGTGGGAACATCTTACCAAAAATGTAAAGAGAATGAACTGAACTTAGGTTTGGATCTTCAAGGTGGTATCAACGTTACGATGGATGTGAGCCTGGAAGGTTTATTGAAATCTTTGAGCAACAATCCTAAAGATCCTGCTTTGTTGAAAGCGATCCAAACGGCAGATCAACAAAAGATCGGTAGCGATGTTGATTATGTAACCTTGTTCCGCAATGCATATACACAACAAAATCCCGGCACTAATCTTTCATCAATATTTGCAGGTCCTGGTAAAGATGTTAAAGTAAGCGATAACGATGATGTGGTTACCGATAAGATCCGCGCTACATCAAAAATTGCTATTCAGCAGACGTACAAAATATTATTAAAACGTATCGATAAATTTGGTGTTGCTCAGCCTAATATCAATTTAGATGAGAACAAAGGCATTATCAATATTGAATTAGCAGGCGTTACTGATAAAGAAAGAGTAAGAAAATATTTGCAATCTGCCGCTAACCTGCAATTCTGGGAAGTGTATAATATTAGCGAATTAGCTACCTCACTTGATAACATTGATAAAAGCTTAGCTGCTTATTTAAGCGGTGTTGCACATGATACGGCACAAAAGAATGAAGCTGATTCTATTAAGATCAATGCAAATAAAAATGCATTCTACAAAGTGATCAATCCGATCAGTCCTCAACAGGATCCTAAAACGGGCAGATCAATTTACTCTCCTGCTATCGGTAGCATTGCATTAAAAGATACAGGTGTATTTAACTCATACATGGCCCTGGATGTTGTGAAAGATAATCTTCCTACTAACTGTAAATTTTTATTAGGTGTAGAAGAAAAAGTTGAAAAAACAGGTCAGCGTTATTATCCTTTATATGCTATCAAAACTGTTCCGGGAAGCGATAAAGCTAAACTGGAAGGTGATGGCGTTGAAGAAGCAACACAAGGAACTGATGACCGTGGCCGTCCTTCTATCGAAATGGAAATGACGAACACTGGTGCTAAAATATGGGCTAAGATGACGGCTGATAATACCGACAGGGCAATTGCTGTTGTATTAGATGATGTTGTTTATTCTGCTCCGAATGTAAACGGACCTATCGAAGGTGGTCGTTCGGAAATATCTGGTAACTTTTCTATTGAAGAAGCACAGGATCTTGCAAATACATTGAAGTCTGGTAAATTAGATGCGCCTGCTAAAATTGTTGCAGAACAAGTTATCGGGCCAACGCTTGGTAAAGAATCTGTACAAGGTGGTGCTAAAGCATTCTTGATCGCGTTCATTGTAATTTTTGCTTTGATGTTGATCTACTACAACACGGGTGGTTGGGTAGCAAACATCTCTTTAATATTGAACATCTTATTTACAGTGGGTGTATTAACTGCATTAGGGTTTACACTAACGGCTGCGGGTATCGCAGGTTTGGTTTTAACCATCGGTATGGCGGTTGATACCAACGTAATTATTTTTGAAAGGATAAAAGAAGAATTAACGAAAGGGAAAAATTATCCGCAAGCGGTTAATGATGGGTACAAACGCTCTTTAGCTCCGGTTATTGATGCCCACGTTACCACCTTCTTAACAGCAGCAATGTTGTTCATCTTCGGACTTGGACCTGTGCTTGGATTTGCGACAACGCAGATGTTAGGTATTACCCTTTCATTGTTCTGTGGAATTTTAGTATCAAGATTGATCACTGATTTCTGGACAAACAAAAACCGTCACTTTAATTATTTTACCGGTATCTCTAAAAAGATATTCAACCATACAAGCTTTAAATTTATTGAATACAGAAAAGTAGCATACGGTATTTCTGTAGTGGTATTGATGTTAGGTATTGCTTCTTATTTCAACGGCTTCCACGAAGGTGTTGAGTTCAAAGGTGGCCGTAGCTATACTATTCAATTTGCACAAGCTGTAAAAAATGATGATGTTCGTGATGACCTTAAAAATGCATTGGGTGGAGATTATCCTGTGATCAAAACAGTTGGTGACAGCAAGCATTTGAACATTACTACTTCATACATGAAAGGTGTTGACAATGCTGATAGCACTGTACAAACCGCTTTATATACTGGTTTAGCAAAAGCTTTGCCTGGTGTTAGCTATGCAGACTTTGCCAAGAACAATATTCAAAGTTCACAAACAGTACAACCAACAATTTCAGAAGACCTTAAGAACGGAGCCATTAAAGCAACGCTCTTCGCGATCTTGATCATTTTCTTGTACATCTTTATTCGTTTCCGCGATTGGCGTTATTCATTAGGAACGATCGTTGCATTATTGCATGATGTATTGGTTACACTAGCTGTATTCTCTTTCTTTAAAAATATTGTTCCTTTCCCACTTGAGATCGATCAGCATTTTATCGCTGCGATATTAACGGTGATCGGGTTCAGTATGAATGATACGGTAATTGTATTTGATCGTATCCGTGAATACAGTAAAGGTTCTAAAGCAAGCGATAAAGGCAATATCATTAACCGCGCGATCAATGATACCTTGAGCCGTACGATCATGACATCTTTAACCGTATTCTTAACCTTATTGATCTTATTTGTATTCGGGGGTGAAGTAACAAGAGGTTTTGCCTTCGCGATGTTGATAGGTGTTGTAACAGGTACTTATTCTTCGATCTTTGTTGCGGCACCAATATTGGTTGATTTTGCAAAAGACAAAGCATTGGGAGAAGCTGAAATTTTAAGTTCAGATAAGAAAACAGCGGACCATTAAAATATTAGCTATACTGAAAAACAAAAGCCCTGCTATTAGCGGGGCTTTTTGTTATATAAACAGAAAGATTTATTTTTATCCTAATCAGCAATTATGGGGGTAAAACAAAAAATACTGACGTATATCAATAACCTATCTAATAAGTTGGACCAGAAGCTTATTAGCGATAAGGAATTTGTTATTATTTCCAATAATTGCTGGGGCGCCGAAGTTTATCTGAACCTGAAAAAACAATACAACACGCCCTTCATTGGAACTTTTCTTTTTGGCCCTGATTATATAAAATTATTAGAACGCTTTGATCATTACATGTCTCAGCCATTACAGTTCACAACAAAATCTATATGGACGGATAACGCAGTTACTTATCCCATAGGAAAACTGGATGATATAGAAGTTCATTTTATGCATTATAAAAATGAAGAAGATGCTGAAACAAAATGGAATAGAAGATTGGCCAGAATGTATCAAACAAAAGATAAAAACAACTACTATTTTAAAATTTCCGAAAGGGATCTTGTTACAGCAGATATCATTGAAAAATTTCATACACTACCTTTTGAAAATAAGATATCATTTAGCGCAGCTCCAATAAATTCAGGTGCCCATGTGATAATAAAAAAAGAAGCAGGTGAAGAGTCGGTACCGGATGGTGCGAATTTATACAGGGTTGCATTCAGGTACGTAGATGTTTTGAAATGGATGAAGACAGGAAAGATAAGTGTTAACTGGTATAGCAAGATGAAGTCCATCACCAGTATCGCATTGGTTCGTGCGAATGCAGGCCTTTAAGTATTTCATTGATAAACGACCTAACAAGAATGCCTAAACGCTAAATTTAAATTAAAAGGGTAATTTTTTCTCTATAATCAAATAAAAACAACATATCATCGTTTCACAATAGAATTCAACAGATAAACCAATCGGATAAAAATACTAGCTATATCGAAAACAGAAAAGCCCCGCTTCTCAGTAAGACGGGGCTTTTGCTTTACCAAAACTAAATATGTAGAGGAATTCAAATAATTTAAACGGCAAAACTGGTTCCGCAACCGCAGGTTTTACTGGCATTTGGGTTATTAAAAGTAAAACCTCGTGAGTTTAAGCCGCCCTGCCAATCGATCTCCATACCCATTAAATAGATACCGTGAGATTTTTCCATGATACAGGGAACTCCTTCTATCACAAAAATATCATCCTTATCCGTTTTTGCATCGAAGCCTAAAACATATGTCATACCACTGCAACCGCCGCCTTTTACGCCTACTCTTAATAAGTGTGTTTTATCAAAGCCTTCTTCGCTCATTAGCCTGTTTATTTCCGCTACCGCATTTTGGGTAAAGCTTACCGGTGATTTTACTACAGCTTCCATAATTTGTAATTTGATACAAAGGTACAATTATTTGAAAATCTATACTTATCCACTCTTTTCGAAAGCAGGAAATAATTGGCAAAAGATTACTGTATTTTTGCATACAAATTAAAAAATATGACTTTATTACTAATTACTTATCAGGATGTTGCGGTACCCGTAACGATTCTTTTATTAGGTGCCATTACCTGGTTATTATTTGAATTTCACGCAATGAAAGTACTTTTAAAGGAACGCCTTGATTTAAATAATGAAACGATCAAATTACGTTTACAGGCTTACGAGCGCTTAACCTTATTCGCAGAAAGGGCTGCATTTAAAAATCTGGTGAGCCGCACTCCTTACAGCGATATATCTATCCTTGAATTACAATTAACGCTGATACAAACATTGCGCAGCGAATACGAATACAATACCAGTCAGCAAATTTATGTTAGCGCAGAAATGTGGAAAGCGATCGGCAATTTAAAAGACCAAAACGTATATATCATCAACCAGGTTGCGGCAACACTTCCATCACAAGGGCCGGCAATAGACCTAAGCAAACGCTTACTAGAATATGCTTCTATCAATCCCCAGGCAGAGCTTAGTAGCCTCGTTTTAGATGCGTTGCAGATCGAAGCAAAAAAGATATTGTAATTAAGAACTCCCGTCTTCTTATTTATCATACACCAATTTAGTTGGTGTATTTTTTTGTGCCTAACTTTAGTACAACAATTAAGCTTTAGTGGCGTCGCACGCTGGGACAATTGTAATACTATTAAGCTACCGATTATTGATGAAATTGATTTTAATTAAAATCAGGTAAATCATATTAATCAATTTCAATCAACGGTTCAGACAAAATTCATCTGTATGAAAAAAATATTTACTGATTCAGGGATAGAAATAAAAACGCTTTATACAGAACCTGTTCCATCCAATGAATTGCCGGGCGAGTTTCCTTTTACCAGAGGCATCCAGCCCGATATGTACCGCGGTAAAATCTGGACCATGCGGCAATACGCAGGCTTCAGCACAGCAGAAGAAAGCAATAAACGCTACCATTATTTATTAGCGCAAGGCGTAAACGGTTTAAGTGTTGCTTTTGACCTACCTACACAAATTGGCTACGACAGTGATCATCCATTATCAGAAGGCGAAGTGGGAAAAGTAGGCGTAGCAATAGATTCATTGGAAGACATGGAAAGATTATTCGAAGGCATTACACTCGAGGACATTTCCATTTCTATGACGATTAACGCAACGGGTTATATTTTATTAGCACTGTATGTTGCCTTAGCAAAAAAACAAGGTGCCGATCTTACAAAAATTACAGGCACCATACAAAATGATATTTTAAAAGAATACGAAGCAAGAGGCACTTATATCTATCCGCCAAAAGCATCGATGCGCATCATCACAGATATTTTTGAATGGTGCGCTAAAGAATTACCTAAATGGAACACGATCTCCATCTCCGGTTATCATATCCGCGAAGCGGGAAGCACAGCAGTACAGGAAATTGCTTTCACATTAAGCAACGGCAAGGCCTACGTAAAAGCCGCGCTGGACAAAGGATTGAATATAGATACATTTGGCAAGCGCCTCTCCTTTTTCTTCAACGCGCAAAATAATTTATTTGAAGAAATAGCAAAATTTCGCGCGGCAAGAAGAATGTGGGCCAAGATAATGAAAGAGCTTGGCGCTCAAGATCCTAAGGCAATGATGCTACGCTTTCATACACAAACAGGCGGTGTTACCCTAACTGCCCAACAGCCATTAAATAATATTGCAAGGGTTACCATACAAACCTTAGCCGCCGTATTAGGTGGTACGCAAAGTTTACATACAGATGGTTATGATGAAGCACTAAGTCTGCCAAGCGAAAATGCCGCTACAACAGCATTGCGCATACAACAGATAGTAGCTTTCGAAAGTGGTGCCCCTGATACGGCCGATCCATTAGCAGGAAGCTATTTTATAGAAACCCTGACCAATGAAGTAGAAACTGCCGCATGGAAAATAATAGAAAAAATTGACGTGATGGGTGGTAGCGTGAGCGCCATCGAACAAGGCTTTATTCAGAATGAAATTAGTAACAGTGCCTATATTCATCAACAACAAGTTGAGAAAGAAGAAAAGATCATCGTTGGCGTGAACAAATTTCAGGTAGATGAAAAAAATATGATCCCTGGTCTTAAAATAGACGACAGTATCCGGCAGCTACAAACAGATAAACTAAACAGATTAAAAAATACGCGCGATAATAGTAAAGTAATGAAATGCCTGCAACAACTCAACAATGCGGCTATCAGTGGCCAAAACCTGATGCCTTTAGTGATCGAAGCTGTCGAAAATCACTGCACCCTTGGCGAAATTTCTGATGAATTAAGAAAAGTTTTTGGCGAGTATAAATAACCTTCTTTTCACATTCAAAGTTCTTAACTTAGTAAATATTTTTCGCTTCTTGCGAAAGCCATTTACCTATAAAGTATTTATATGCTACTTAAAAGATCAATATTTATTGCAACTGCTGTTTTATTAACCACTCCCATATTTGCACAAAACAAGATGACACCAGAATTACTTTGGCAGCTCGGCAGAGTTACCGGCTTAGGCATATCAAAAGATGGCCAACATATTTTATACAATGTAAGCACGCCTGATGTGGCTGAAAATAAATCGAACGTTAAAGGCTATTCAATTCCTTTGACCGGCGGAGATCCTGTTCCGGTAGAAAAACCAGAAGATCTTTTAAAAAACAACAAGCTATCTCCTGATGGAAAATATATTTTAGTAGCAGAGGAAGTAAAAGTAAAAAAAGTTTCGGGCGAAGATTATTATCCTGAACTAACAAAATCAAACGTATATATAATTGATAGTTTAAATTATCGTCATTGGGATAAATGGGCAGACGGAAAATTCAATCATTTGAAATTTGCACTTTACAAAGATGGAAAAGCTGGCGACACAACTGATATCATGCCAGATGAACCTTACAACGTAGATGATTTTATTTGGAGCAATGATGGCAAACAAATTATCTATGCCTGCAAGAAAAAATACGGCACGGCCAATGCGATCAGTACTAACACTGATATTTATGCATATGATCTTGCCACCGGCAAAACAATAAATCTTACCGAAGGAATGATGGGCTATGATGTTGCACCATCCTATAATAAACAAGGTCAGCTTGCGTGGTTGAGTATGAAAAGAGATGGGTACGAATCTGATAAAAATGATATCGTTGTAATGAACGGTTCTACTAAAATGAACCTTACTGCTTCAAGAGATGATATACATGTAGATAATTTTAAATGGAGCGATGATGGTAAGAAGATCTATTTCACAGCTCCTGTTTATGGCACTTCACAATTATTTGAAGTAACCTATCCCGGTCATGCAAAAACACTTCCCGTAGTAACACAAATTACCAAAGGAGATTTCGATGTGGATGATATCATTGGCCAAAGCGGTAATACAATGATCGTGGGCAGAGAAGATATTAACCATGCAAAAGAATTGTACAGCGTTCAATTATCGGATGGCTCTATGCAACAATTAACGCATGTTAACACACCTACGTATGCAACTATCGGTATGTGTAAAACAGCAAGGCGTTTTGTAAAAACAACCGATGGAAAAGAAATGTTGGTCTGGATAGTGTACCCGCCAAATTTTGATTCAACAAAAAAATATCCTACGCTTTTATATTGTCAGGGTGGTCCGCAAGTAGCATTAACACAATTCTATTCTTACCGCTGGAATTTTCAATTGATGGCATCACAAGGTTATATTATTGTAGCGCCCAACCGCAGAGGAATGCCAGGACATGGTACACAATGGAACGAACAGATAAGTAAAGACTGGGGCGGCCAGGTTATGCAGGATTATTTAAGTGCTATTGATGATGCCAGCAAAGAACCATACGTTGATAAGAACCGTTTAGGTTGCGTTGGAGCAAGCTATGGCGGCTTCTCCGTTTTTTATTTAGCAGGTATCCATAATAATCGTTTTAAAACCTTTATAGCGCATGATGGCGTTTTTGATTTCAGAAGTATGTACGGTACTACTGACGAAATGTTTTTTGAGAACTGGGAAAAAGGTGGCGCTTACTGGGATAAAGACAATGCTGTTGCACAAAGATCATTTAGTCAATCACCAAGCAATATGGTAGAGAAATGGAACACACCGATCCTGATCTTCCAGGGCGGAAAAGATTTCCGTGTGTCGATCGGCCAGGGCCAGCAAGCATTCCAGGCTGCGCAGTTAAGAGGTATCAAAAGCAGGTTTATTTATTTCCCTGAAGAAAATCACTGGGTGCTAAGTCCGCAAAATGCACTGGTATGGCAACACGAATTTTTTAAGTGGTTAGATGAAACATTAAAATAAAAGTATGTTCCATCTAACTAAAAATTGCTTTATGAAGAAACAATTGATCACAATACTGGTACTGATCTGTTTTGTAAGTTATACTTATGCGCAGCGTAAAATATATAAACCGGATTATAAAAAAATCGAAAAAGAAATAAACAAAAAGAGGTCTGACAATTATTATCCGAAGCTATTTGCCAGGTACCAAAATAATGACACCACTTTAACCGAAGAGCAATACACTTTATTGTTTTATGGCGCTCCTTCTCAACCGGGATATATTCCATATGGCGGTTCAACTTATTCTGATTCTACAGGGAAACTATACGACAAAAAAATATTAACGTTAGCAGATTATGATAGTGCTATTTATTATGAAAATATTGGTTTAAAAATAAATCCATTCAGTCTGCGCGATCTAAATATTCTTTCTTACTCTTATATCAAAACAGGCAATGATAGTTTAGCGAACCTGATCAATTTTAAAAAAGAAAAGCTCATAAAAACTATATTATCCTCGGGCGACGGGCGAACTGAGGAAAGAGGTTTTTTTGTTATAACGGTAAGCCAGGAGTATGACCTGTTGCAAATTTTAGGTTTTGATTTTTCCGGCGAACAAACATTAACACCAACAGGTTGCGATTACTTAGGGGTTAAAGAAAATACCTATGGTGTCAAAGGTTTATTCTTTGATGTAAATAAAATAATGGAGATGGAAAAGCAGCTCTTGAAATAAATAAAAAAGCCTTCTCTCCGATCACAAGACAGAAGGAAATAATTTTACTCTTTTCTGTTATGGATAGTATCTGTAACTGATCTTTTCCTGATTATCTGCGGGATACGTTACCAACGAAACTCTTCCTTTTGAATCCACTGTTGTAGTAAGCGAGACGATCGCTAAAAGATCTCCTGCATAATGAGCCACAGTACCTTTACTCATTTTTGAAATAAAATCCGTTAGCGGTACAGTAACACTACCATAACCTCCGCCAATATAATCTTGTATAAGCACGTACAATAAAGGACCGGCTACATTGCTAATAGCAGGATAATAAGCGGGATTAGGATAAGATGAAAAAGTATAGACTTCACTCGTTACCAAAGAATCGGCTATGCCATCCGAACCCGATAAATAAATTATTGTTGAATCTTGATCATTATTGCTGTTAATATATAGTTGATCTAACCGGCTATCAGCCGTAGTTCCATTCAATAAAACATTGGCTGAAATACTTCCCGCGACATAAGTATAATAAGCAACATAACCTGAAGTACTACAAGTATCTTTTATTACCTGGCGCTGTGCATTATAAAACAATTGATGAGTAGTAGTATTTAAATGGCGTGTAAAATTATAAGCTGATGGCAAGCCGTTGCCTGTAATTGCAAACGCAACTATTTCACTATCTGCAACAGGTCCGCCCAAAATGGTACTATCAAAATCATATTGTAAAAGCCTTGCTATATTATGTGTGGTATCATACTCGAATGAATCTTTTATATACAAACCGTTTAAAGTTAAAATCACCGATGATAGATCAGGCCCTGCAACAGGTACTACCACCGAGCTTTTAGGCTGGCCACCTGTCGGATCTGTTGGAGCAGAAGGATTCTTTTTTGAGCAGGAAAAAAGCAAGCTGCCTGCACATACAAATACAATTATTCTTTTCATAAGAAGTTGTTGATTATTTGTGCAAGCTATCAAAAGATCATTTATATAAAATCCCCCAAATCGGGGGGGGGGGAATGTAAAAAAAGATCCTCCGCCCAACAAAGGCGGAGGATCATAGAAATTGATAAAAAATGTTTTAGTAATACGTAAAGATAACTGTTGTGCCACTTGCGGTATACTGTGCTACTCGTTTACGGGCATCAAGACTAATAACAAAACCTACACTACCTACGAAAGATCCCTCATCAATAATAGATTCGTTACTTGACTGCTTTTTTGAAATATTATCTACAATTCCCTGAACGCCATCTAATGCCTGAATAAATATTACCGGTCCCTGCGTCTTTGTTATGCCGGGATTATACATCGGATTATTATAAGATGAAAATGCAAAACTAATAGATGAAAGATCTGATGGACTGTTCCATAATACACTGGACGTTACATTGCCACTGCTGTTAATATTCAATGTATCTATCTGGCTATTGGTAAGAGTTCCATCCAACAAAGAAGTACATATGATATTATTAGTGTTATAAGAAAAATAAACAACATACCCTGATCCGCCGATACAAGTATCTTTTACAACACGATCCTGCGCATCATACGTTAACAAATGTTGTTGTGAACCCTGGATATATGAAGAAGCTACTGTGTCTGTACCAGTGAAAGTAAAAACAGTTATAATACTATCTTTCTGTGGCGTACCTGAAGTAGTGTCATAATTGTACTGTAAAAATTTTGATACTTTATTGACGTTATTATATACAAAAGAGTCTTCAACCAATTGTCCCGTGTTATAGCTTTTTACCGATGACACAAAGAAAAGAGAATCATTCCCTGCTATAGTAGTATTGTTATTGGAATTGTTATTATTGTTAGTAGATGGTCCGCTGCTTGATTTTTTACAAGAGAAAAGAAGAGCCGCAACACAGATCAATAAAAATGCTTTTTTCATAGATGATTTTTTAATTATTGAATTGCAATAATATGGTATAATACGCTCATTTTAGTGTAAAATTGAGTCTAAAAAATAAATATTTTTTTACCCAACCTTTGCGGCTAGCAGCAGTAAATGTACTGATGGCGAAGCTATAACAAACACAACAATAAATTAATACAGTTATCCTATCCTATTTGCCGGCCCCGATTATCTTTGAGCATACCGAATTAAAACCAAGCGTATGAAATGGCCATTAATTTTTTTATTATCCGCATTTGGACTGGCGATGGGTTTTGCAACTGTTTATTATATTCCTGTAACGATTGAACCTTTTTGCTGGGTACTGATCTTTGTTATCAGTGCTTTTATTATTGCAAAATATTGCAGGGAAGAATATTTTTTAAATGGGTTTGGTTTAAGTATTATAAACGCCGTTTGGATGACCGTCTTGCACCTTACATTCTTTACGGTATATACCACTACTCATGTAACAGAAATGGAAGTTATAGAAAGGCTTTTAATACCTGATGAACCACAGGTAATACTATTTTTTGTAGGAATATTTTCGGGTGCAGCTTCCGGTGTAGTGTTAGGCATACTTTCTTTTAACGCAGCCAAGCTGATCAATAACAACAGTTATTCTAACAGCGCTTTATCTATATAGAAGCTGTGCATAGAACTAATAGAACAAGTGAGTGACACAACGATGTTGAGTAGAATTACTTAGTTGGGGAAAATATTAATAACGGTTGCGATCACGGTTATTGTTGAAACCGCCGCCGCTATTGCCGCCGCGAAAACCTCCACCACCCTGGCCACCGCCGCCTGGTTTGGTACGCTCTTCGGCTTCTTTAACAACCATTGGTTTTTTACCAAGCGAAATATCATTAAGGTTTTCGATCGCATCTTTTGCTTCTATACTATTAGGCATATCTACAAATGCAAACCCTTTGCTTTTACCAGTCTCTTTATCAATAGCCACTTTTGCAGAACTTACTACTCCAAATTTTTCAAAAATCTCTTCTAATTCAGCATCATCTAAATCATAAGGTAAACCTGCTACAAAAATAATCATACAATATTCTTTTTGTAAAAATAAGCAACTTTCAGTGTATTATTTCGATAAAAAAAGACATTTAGAAGTTAATTTTTATGCTCTTAAACACAGTTCATAGTATAAAAATACCGTCTATACTATTACTTGTTAAATTTAAACAGTTAACAAAAGGAATTATTAGCTTTAAGTATAAAATACAGCATAGAATTTGTATCAGTAAAATTAAAAAGCTTATGAAAAAAGAACTTTCGTACATTAAAAGAGCAGGGATAATAATTGCTGCGTCGTTATTGTTAATATGTGTAGACAATAATACGGTGTTTGCACAAAGAGGTGGCCACGGTGGTGGTGGCCATGGCGGTGGCGGTAGTCATGGTGGTGGCGGAAGACCTGGCGGTGGCGGCGGCGCAATGAGACCTTCAGGCGGCGGTGCGAGACCAGGTGTTGGTGCAAGACCAGGCGGTGGTGGATATAGGCCCGGCGGTGGCGCAAGACCAGGCACGGGATACAGACCGGGACCGGGTGCAAGACCAGGCGGCGGCTATCATAGACCTCCGGGAGGTTACAGGCCGATCGGCGGCAGACCAGGCGGACCTTTTGTACACAGACCTTGGGGTGGTTATAACCGTCCAGCATACGGTCGTCCTCCATATGTTTGGGGAGGCAGGCGTTATTACGCTTACAATCCTTATTTCTATCATCCTTACCGTCCATATTTTTATGGTTCGTTCTATCATCCCTTCGGATTTTTCCTTGGATCTCTAGCTGCTACTGCAGTAATTGTTAGCTGGAATGATCAACAATATTATTATGATCAGGGTGTTTATTATCAGCCAAAAGATAATGGATATGTGGCAGTAGCTCCGACCACAGGAATGCATGTTAGTGCATTACCAACTGGCTATGCTACGGTGACCGCAGGAGGAAGCACCTTCTATTATTTCGCCGGTATTTTCTATATAGATAACGGAACTGATTTTGAAGTAACGGATGCGCCTGCAGGTGCAGTAGTGTACGATCTGCCAGATGGTTGTACTACAGTGAATGCGGGTGATATATCTTATTACCAATTTAACAATACGCTATTTCAACCTATCCAGGTGAATGGTGTTAACGCATATGAAGTGGTGCAAGCTGAAGCTGCAGATGCACCGCCACAACAATAGTTTTATTATAAATAAATTAAAAACAAGCCTCCCTGAAAAGAGGCTTGTTTTTTATGGGGCTTATATCAATTCGAAAAATAGTTGCACTAATATTCTTTACATTTGCGCAACTCTAATTAATGATAAAAGAAAGCATTATACTGGCTGGCGGATTGGGTACAAGGTTACGCTCTGTTGTGGCAGAATTACCTAAATGTATGGCAACTGTTGCCGGCAAACCCTTTCTCTGTTATGTGATAAAGCAGCTTCAAAACCAGGGAGTTGAAAAATTCATCTTTTCACTGGGCTACAAACATGAAGTGATCGAAGACTATATCAATACTGAATTTAAAATGATCGACGCACAATTTGTAATTGAAAATGAACCATTGGGAACCGGTGGTGCAATTAAACTAGCTTGTGCTAAAGCAACTGAAAAAAATGTATTGGTGTTGAATGGAGATACGATGTTCTCTATTAATGTACAATTACTGGCAGCAGCACAAACGGCTTATAGTGCCGATTGCACATTGAGCCTAAAACCAATGCAAAATTTCGATAGGTACGGTGTAGTGGAATTAAATGCAGACCGGTCCATTGCTTCTTTTAAAGAAAAACAATTTTACAAAGAAGGATTAATAAATGGTGGCATATACGCTTTACAAACGGCACATTTTTTACAGGAAAAATTGCCGGAAAAATTCTCTTTTGAAAAAGATTATTTAGAGAAATATTATAACCAGCGTAAAATGTATGGAAACATTCAGGATGAATATTTTATCGACATTGGTATTCCCGAAGATTATCAAAGAGCGCAAATAGAATTCAAAGACAAAACATTTTAGTAGCAAATGCTTGATTTAAAAAAAATAGATAAAAGCTGGACATTATTTTTAGACCGTGATGGCGTGATCAATCATGAAAAACACCAGGATTATGTTCATACCTGGGAAGAATTTGTTTTTTATGATGGCGTAAAAGAAGCGATCAAAATATTTGCTGCAAAGTTCAAATATATCATCATCATCACCAATCAAAAAGGTGTTGGTAAAGGTCTAACGAAACTGGAAAATCTGCATATCATTCATGATAATATGCGTAGTGAAGTTGAAACTGCTGGTGGAAAAATTGATAAAATATATTTTTGTCCTGACCTTGATGCAGCAAGCCCTAACCGAAAACCAAATCCAGGTATGGGGTTACAAGCAGTAAAAGATTTTAAAGATATCGATCTAACCAAAGCCATCATGGTGGGCAATACGATCAGTGATATGGAATTTGGTCGTAACCTTGGAGTCAATACTATATTTCTTCCCACAACAAGGCCGGAAGTTAGTCTTACCGATAAACGTATAGATGCTAGCTATAATTCATTGCTTGATTTTGCCAATGCCTTATAATCATTCGTTAAAAATTTATTTCTCTAAACAATTATTTCTCTACTTATTAAAGTATTAGCTAAATTTAAGGCATGAAGAAACTGCTCTTACTGACGCTACTTTTGGCTTTTTGCTTAATTGGTTTTACGCAACAGCGTTTTACTAAGACCGATCTTAAGTTTTTGCAGAAAAAAGAAGATTCGCTAAAAATTTATTCCGTAAAATTATTACAAGGCATCAATGATATTGACCGCTTCAAAGCCGACAGCAGTTTTACAAGAATGTTTGTAAGGGCACTTAAAACCACCAACTCTTTTTATTACCCTTTCGATTCCATAGAATCTGTTTCAAAGCTATATGCTCCTGATAGCAGCTTTAGAATATACACCTGGCAAATGGTATTGAACGATAATGTTATTCGCCATCATGGTGCTATACAAATGCGAACGGAAGACGGGTCACTTAAACTTTTCCCATTGATCGACAAGTCTGATATCATGCAGGATATCAGCGATAGCGTTGGTGATAATAAAGGATGGGTTGGCGCTGTCTATTACAGAATGGTAGAGAAAGAAAAAAGCGGACAAAAAATATACACCTTGCTTGGTTATGATGAGAACAATATCAGAAGTACAAAAAAGATAATTGAGATCTTACAATTTGTATACGGCCAACCGGTATTTGGTGACCCTATATTTAGCTTTGAAAAAGATACAGTTAACAGGGCGCCTGTTAGTCGTTATATAATGGAATTTAAAAAAGATGCGGGTGCAAGACTGACCTATGATGATGATATGGATATGATCATTTTTGAACACCTTATATCTGAAACAAACGAGCCTAAGAAAAAATGGACATTAATAGGTGATGGAGATTATGAAGGCTTTAAATGGGTGAATGGCAAATGGCTACATATTGAAAAAGTATTTACACAAGTAACCCCTGATGGACAGGCGCCTGTTCCTAAGCCAGTAAGCAATACGGGGAATTTACTAGATGATAAATCGCCTTTACCAAAGCAATAGTTTACTTTTTAAATGATGTGATAAATTCTGTTACGGCAGTATCAAACTGTTTGCCTGCATCAAATAAAAAAGCGTGTTTAACAGGAATAACATAAATAGGAAAATCTTTTAGCTCTGCTTTGAATTTTTGTAACCTTACCGCATCTTTCTCCGTAGTTAAGATAAGCTTATTGGTGGGCACTATCCTTTCAAAATGTTTTTTAATATCCTCAAGGTCATCGATCCTAAATATATGATGATCTGCATAACGCAGCATATCGTATGTACTTACAGATCTTGCCAGCAATTCTTTCAATGGCTGTGGATTGGCAATACCGGTGATCAATAACACGTTAGTATCAGTATCTATATTTTTTTCTTCTTTAGAAAAAAGATGATACGGTTTTGCATACACGGTTGTTGTAAAAAAAACCTGTTGATGTTCTAGCCTTTTTACTTCATTGATGATCTGGCTCTTCTCTTCTATCGAAACATTATCGGGACATTTAGTAACAACGATAATATCTGCTCTTGTAATGCTATTTTTTACATCTCTAAGATCGCCGGCAGGCAACATAAAATCTCTTGTATATAAATTATTGTACTCAGTCAATACAATATTTAGCCCTGCTCTAACAGGCCTGTGTTGAAAAGCATCATCCAAAATAATAACCCGCGTATTTTGTCTGTCATGTAATAATTGCGGGATGGCTACTAATCTTTCTTCGCCTACGGCCACCGTAACTTCCGGGAATTTTTGGTGGAACTGCATTGGCTCATCTCCTATTTCTAATGCGGTTGTATGTTCATCTGCAATAGCAAAGCCTTTTGTCTTTCTTTTATACCCCCGACTTAATGTTGCCGTTTCGTAATTATTTTTAAGTAGCCGGATCAAATATTCAACCATGGGCGTTTTGCCTGTGCCGCCAACAGAAAGATTACCAACACAAATGATGGGGAAATTAAAAGAACTTGAGCGGATAATATTTTTATCAAACATCCAATTTCTTAACCAGACGATGACACCGTAAATAAGAGAAAAAGGAAGCAGGAAATAACGAAAGCTTTTAAGCATCAGCAAAAGTAGTTATCAATTATTGAAATCATATATTTTGTCAGGCGTAATGCAATGATCTAATTGTATATCATTGGCATCTGTATCAGCTATTGTATCCACGGGTTCAAAATAACTTAGTCCTACTTTTACTACGTCTTTTTTACATTGCGATAAAAATTGATCGTAAAACCCTTTGCCGTAGCCAACTCTATAACCTTTTGTGTCGAATGCCAATAATGGCACTAATACAATATCTATCAAATCAGCCGAGATCGGATCTGCGACCATTGGTTCCAGTATCCCGTATTCATTCTCGATAAATTCTGTATCATCATCAACCAATATCGCTGTCATTTTACAAGTATCAAAATCTGCGATCGGGTAAGCGATCTTTATTCCCGGATTTCTGAATTCTATAAAATCGGTAATAGTATGCGTATTGACCTCATTCATTGATGCGATGGGCCAATAACTTAACAATACTTGTAAATAAGGTAAGGGTAGTTTTTGAAATTGTATCAATAGCAGGTCATCCAGTTTTTCCTTTTGTGAAGAAGAAAGCTGAAGGCGTTTATCTTTATATATTTTTCTGATCTCTTTTTTTAGCATCCTAAATAACTGGATAATTTTTTGATGAATTATTCATTATTATTTATAAAGATAGAAAAGATTGTGGTACCGTAGTTGCGTTCAGTTTTGTAATGGGGAAATTTTTTATAATCGTTTCTTGGCGTATGTTCCAGTACAAACCAGCCTTTGGGTTTTAATAAATTCTTTTCGAAAATAAGTTTAGGCAGATCGTCTATTGTTCCTAAAGCATAAGGAGGGCCGGCAAAAATAAAATCGTATTGTTCTTTGCAAGACTCAATATATTTAAATACATCTGACTTGATCAATTTGAAATTTTCAAACTCCAGCTCTGCGGCGGTCTTTTTAATAAAATCGTACATCTGATTATCTTTCTCGATGATCGTCAGATCTTCTGCACCTCTGCTGGCCAATTCATAGCTAATGCAACCTGTACCACCAAAAAGATCAAGGGTTTTTAAGGTGTCAATTTCGAGGTTGTTCTGTAAAACATTGAAGAGTCCCTCTTTGGCAATATCAGTTGTTGGCCTTGTGTAAGGCATATTTGCAGGAGGACTTATTTTTCTACCTCCATGTATGCCGCTGATTATACGCATGAAGCTGTAGCAAATAAATGGCTGAAAAGATGCGCAGGATATTGTTTTATCTCATCCGCATAATAAAATGCCGAAGGCAATGTTGCATATTCAATCTGTAAGAAATAAGAATCGATCTCTTTGAACAGATCCGAATCTTTTGCTATCCCACCATTTAAGTGCAATATAGTTTCGCTGATAGCGAGATCAAAATTTTCACAGAAACCCAATAGATAATAAGTAACATCTTCAGGCACCTGATACTTAAAATTTTGAATGATCTGTATCTTGCCTTCTTTTAATAACATAGCCGTTACGTCGTACTCGCCGAAAATAGCATACAAGTGATTGCCGCCTGCTTTAATAATATCTGGCAGGATAGAATATTGATGGGTAAATGTAGCCGTTGGGAATTTTGTAGTAACAATTGAATTTACTAATCTTGGCACTTCGTAGATATTACAGAAATTATGTTGAAACCTAAGATCGTTCTTTAAAATATTATCCTGGCTATCTCCATATACTAATTCGAACATTGCCTTGTTGGAAGGATTGTTATGAAAATCATACGGAACTAAAAGAGACGTAGCAAAAGCAAAAACAATATCTACCTTTCTGAATTGCTTTTGCAATAAAGTATTTGCAGTAAAAATTTCTTTTAAAGAAGATACCAGTGTTAATTCGCTAATGCCCGCAGGAAAATCATAGCTTACCAGCGAGGCAATTCTACTGCCTTCAGTTATCGTTATAAATGTAACAGCAGAAAAACTCAATTGCATAAACAATGAGTTATTGTCTGCATTGGCACCTGCTAACTGAATATTGAACTTTGGATCCACTAATAATAATTTCGACTGGCAAAATAAACTATTTTAACCGATTTTATGCTAAAAACGATATCCAACTTTACAATTGACCTCAAACGTAGCTCCGGATAAATCGATTGGAGTTCCATCATCATGTCTTCGGCCCGGACCTAAAATTTTGTTTTTATCATAGCTATACTCATTATCCGAAAAATAAAATCCGGCACCTGCTTCAAACCCTATATATATTCTTTTTGTAGCCATGATATTGATCCCATTGTTAAATACCAGCCCTGCTTTAAAAACAGGTTTGCTTTCATTTACAGGTGTTGCTGAAACGCTATCAATATGCATCCCCATGTAATTGATCGTACCCACACTAGTATAGTCGAGTGTTGAATTGTACTTTCTCCCAAAACCAATGGATAGGGAAGTTCCAAGATCGTAAGTAACCCGATGACTGCTACCCCATGGATAAATTTTCACCCCCGGATACATCGTAAAAAAAGCGTGTGTACCTTGTTTTGTAGGATAGACAATATTTCCATATGGATAGTTATCATTATAATTAAAGGATTCATTATAAACGGTATAAAAAGAAAGGGTTAAAGGCAGATAAAAACTAAACAAACCATGATGGTTACTAAAAATATGCTCGTAATGGAAACCTATACCCGGGAGAAAAGGATTACGATAATTACCATAGCTTTCTTCACTAGCCTGAAATAATGCTACCGCAATGATATTTTTGCCGTACGCTATTTTCTTAAAATTTCGGTGAAAATGTGGCCTATTATCAACTATTTCTATAACGCCGTTTGCATAATTGATCCTTTCAATATGAGTGCGATTTAAGCTAAACTGGTAATTATCTAAACTGTCTATATTTTTATAGAGAACTTTTGTTGGAGTAACTGCCACTATTCGTACATGAAATTCAGTACTGTCTTTTAATTTAATTACATCCTGAGCCGTAGCATTCATAGCACTTAAGCTTAACAAAAGAACAAATACTATATGTGTTAGTTTCATATTAATGATTTATTAAGAAGAGCCGATTAAATATAGAATTAGAAACGATATCCGATCTTAGTATTAAATTGTACCAGATCGCTGAAGTGATTTTTATAACTTTTAGTATTATCATCTTCATCATAATCATTGTCATAAAAAGTAACGCCCCATCCAAATTCAGCGCCTATATACATACGGCTTGTCAGCATAATATCTATACCTGTATTCGCCATTGGGCCAATCTTTAAAACCTCCCTGTTCTCAATTGGGTATATATTGGCAGTTAAAGTATCATTCAAATTTGCATGGTACTTTTTACCAAAACCTGCAGCAAGTGATAAGCCCATACTAAAACTATAACGACGATTATTTCCTATCGGATAATATTTAAATCCCGGGTACATATACAAGAAAGCATGAAGGCTCTCATTACTAAACGTGTTGTTATTAATGTAACTATACGTTGTATAAAAAGAGGTTGTTATGGGTAAATAAAAACTTAGCGTGTTATGCCTGTTCAACATCCGTTCATAATGCAAACCGATACCGGGATATGTTCCCGGGCCATAACTAACGCTGGCATCGGTTGCCTGAAAGAAGGCAAGCGATAAAATATTTTTACCATATTTTTTATTGTCGGATAAAAGCCATGAGGGAATATGGTGAGCCAGATGAGCTTCCATTCCATAACGTATCTGTTCTTTCATTCCATTGGCATAAATAATACTTTCTACAGTTGATTTTTTTATTACATAATCCGGACCGGTTAAATTATCTGCTCTTTTGTACGTAATTTCTGAGGGGGTTATTTTTTCTACTTTAGCTTTTATCTCAGAACTATCTCTCATTGTTATTATATCCTGCGCAGCAGCATTAAAAGAAAAAATAACAAACAGGCAAGCAAATAACAGGTAAGTAGGTTTCATATAGATCGTTTTGGTTAGCAACCGTTAGTTTATTAAAAATATACTAGTCTCGTAATAGAATGATTGCGGAAAGAGGAAAAAAAATACGCAAAGAGGAAAACCTAACCTGTAAATTCGATCCAGTAATAAATTCATTCAATTCCTTTATTACATATACTGTTATTAAAGCAAAAAGGTTGGTGCAATCAAAACTATAATAAGACACGCAACATCAAAGCATAGCCCGTATCTTTCCTGGGATTATCTTTTAAGGTTACAATATGCAGCCCCATCTGGGTCCATACTTTAAAAACATCGCCCTTCTTGTGCATTTGAATAGCAGCATCGAGCTGAGGCAACATTACACCACGACAAAACCAGCCTAATTCGCCGCCTTTACTTCCACTGACGTTATCAGAACTATAAGTGATAGCCATTTCTTCAAATGTACTTTTACCGGATTTGATCTTGTAAATAATAGAATCAGCTAACGCATTTACAAATTTTCTTTGAAAGGTGCTGGTGTCTAATAAAATATGTGATACATGATAAAATGTGTTAGATGCCTTCCCCAATATTTCTAACAAATATTTTTGTCCGTTCTTGGATTTAAATGGGCCGTACACATCTCCTACTTTTCCAAAATATGCCAGGCTATCGCCAAAATTTATGAACGAGCTTGTGCTTTCAATACTTACCGTATCTACTTTATAGGCCTTTTTAATTTTGAATTTTACATACCCTAACGGATCTTTTGAAGCAGCCAGCTCTGTTTTTATTTGGGCGATCGTCTGCGCCTTTGCAATAGTCGTTGCAAATATTGATACACAAAAAAGTAAAAAGAGAGAACGCATTTATTGCAGGTTTAATTTTTTGATCACATCTTTCACCTGCTTTTTAAAAACATCAAGGTTTTTCATTTCTTGCTGAATGAAACTGTTTTCTTCTAATGCGCCGATCACCGTATTCATTTCTTCCTTATTATCATATACCATTTTACGGAACTCATTCGAATAATCTTTGGCTCTTGAATTATATATCCCTTTGCACATCCAGCTTTTGGTGTCGGCTGCCTGTTGCAATAGCTGTTTGAATAGTTCTGCAGTAAATTGTTTAGGTGTGATATTTAATATCTCTAACAAACTTGTGTAAGCGTGTGTTATTTTATCTTCAACATATTCTTCACCCTGGTGATGGTAAAAATTATGTACCTCATCCCAACTTTTTATTTTGCCGGATTTGATCTGTTTTTTTGCCTTTTCAACTTCTGATCTTTGAATTAATTGTCCGCCGATATTTAACCATTCGCTTCGCTGAACTTTAGCAGACAATGTTTTCTTAAAACTATCAAAACTGGTAAAATTATTATTTTGAAGATGAAGCAGTAATTCGATCGTGCCATAATAACGGATCAATTCTTTAAAAAGATCGATCGATTGCGGCACTTTAATTATTTCTGTTTCACGATGGGTATTTTCCCAACCCCTTACGATCGCTACGCCTTTTTCATCTGGCTGTAATTTTTCAAGAAGTTTCAGGGAATCAAATAATTCGTTGATCGTATCCGGCGCTAGATAATCGTATTCAAGCAACTGTATCTTTTCTGTACGGCGATCGCGTTCAATATATTTCCAGGTATTACGGGCCAATGCATACATATTATACATGAACCAATAACCGGGCATTACTACCAACCTGTCATTTGTTACATCATTGCTAACCAAACTAAAAGGTATGGGGATATTTAATTCCGCAGGATAATCTCCTTTTGCCAAAATTGTAAAGGAGGCAAATCTTGAATTGTGTTTTAAACTTACACACAATCCCGGCCAAAAACCTCGGCCTGCAATGATCTCACCGTCGGGGCTACGACTGTTATGATTGCTTCCGATAGTAGCGCCTGCAGCAACATTGCTTTGTCCCATTATTAATGAGGCGCATAAAAATGAATTATTATGATGCTGCTCGTGCCCGGGAAATATCAATGAGTTTAAAACTTCACAACAAGAAATAGTAGAATTATTTCCCAAATAAGAGTTGATTAAACGTGCTCCATATTTTAATTGTGAGTGAGACGCCATAACAAAACGAACTGCCTTTACTCCATAAAATATGCGGCAACCAAATCCTACAACACCATTCACCATTTCGCAACCTTCCCCAATTTGTGAACGGCGTTCTTTATCACTGTTTATGGTTAAGTTCTTTAATTTGTTGGCACCCTTTAAATACGCATCGCTGCCTATCCAAACATCTTTAACTATTTTACAATTTTTGATAACGGTTCTATCGCCGATCTTTCCGTAATAACCTCTTTGCTTATCAAATTTATTGGCAGTGAATTCTTTGAACTTATCCAGTAATGCTTCGTCATCCCTGTATTTGCTCCAGAGATAAGCATCACCCGGCAACATGCCATTGAACGGAATTACTTTTCTGCCGCCATTTTCATTGCATATTTCCATCCAGGTACGCAGATTTTCATCTTCGCCTTCCTTTAAGATACCATTACCGAATTTTGAAATATCGGTAGTAGCCAATTCATTTACGTTCACGATCATTACATCATTACCAACAATATAATGACTGATATAATTCACATTGTCGATACAAACATTGTCACCAAAATCACTGCTGATAATAGTGCTGTTATACATTCCAACCGGTAAACGCAGGTTATGAAATTCGATATAATAAGGTTCTAATTTACCGATACGGATCAACCCGTAAAATTTGCAATTTTTAACCAGTTCAGGATTGAAGGAATGAGAAACGAATATTTTATTCCAATCGTCAGAAGTATTTCTATTGTGTACTAATATTTCTATTTCTTGCGAAGTAAGCTTGCGATATTCAATGCCATTCTGGTTTTCAAGATCGCGCAGGTAATATTCATCCTTGCCCTTAGGAATATATTTCTTATCGATAAAATCATATCCCAGCGTAGCAACCGGATGTTTTTTTATAATGTTCATTTCTTTGAAATTGATAATTGACAATTGATAATTGACAATTCCATAAGTTGTAATGATTAAAAAAGATTGATACGCATAATTGTCAATTGTAAATTATCAATTGTCAATTAAAAAATTATTCTACCGTTACGCTTTTAGCAAGGTTTCTTGGTTTATCAACGTCCACTCCTTTAGCAACACCCACATAATATGAAAGTAATTGTAAAGGAATAACACTTAACATCGGCGCCATTATTTCATCCGCATGTGGTACATAATATACATCATCAGCTAATCCAGGAATTACTTCATCGCCCTCTGTTACAATGGCAATTACTTTTCCTTTACGTGCCTTGATCTCTTGAATATTGCTTACGATCTTTTCATGATAGGCATCTTTTGTTGCAACAAAAACAACCGGCAACTGATCATCTACCAAAGCGATCGGACCATGTTTCATTTCTGCAGCTGGATATCCTTCTGCATGTATGTAAGAAATTTCTTTCAGTTTTAATGCGCCTTCTAAAGCAATAGGAAAGTTGTACCCTCTGCCTAAGAACAATGCACTTGGTGCCGTCTTATATTTTTCTGCAATAATTTTTATCTGATCAGCACTTTTTAATAACGCTTCTACTTTTTCAGGAACTGCATCTAATTCAAACAATAAATTGCTGTAACGTTCTTGTGAAATAGTTCCTTTCTCTTTAGCGATCTTTAAAGCCATCATCGTTAAAACAACAAGTTGCCCTGTAAACGCTTTCGTAGAAGCTACGCCAATTTCCGGACCGGCATGTGTATAGGCACCGCCATCGCTGATTCTCGCGATCGAAGACCCCACTACATTTACCACACCAAAAATAATAGCGCCTTGCTCTTTTGCTTTTTCGATCGCTACTAAAGTATCGGCTGTTTCACCGCTTTGAGAAACAGCGATAATAATATCGCCTTTATTGATCACCGGGTTACGATAACGGAACTCTGATGCATATTCTACTTCAACGGGTATACGGCACAATTCTTCAATTATATATTCAGCCACCAAACCAGCATGCCAGCTGGTACCGCAGGCTACAATAATGATACGCCCCGCATTTTTAAATGCTTCAATATTTTTTTCAACGCCCGCCATCGTGATCGTTCCGGCATTTGCGTCTAACCGTCCGCGTAAGCAATCATAAATAGTGCTTGGCTGCTCGAATATTTCTTTCAGCATAAAATGTTCGTAGCCGCCTTTTTCAATGGCCGCCAGTTCCATATCAAGCTTTGTAATGAAGGGAGTAATTTTTTCGTTGCCCAAATTTTTAAGGATCAGCTGATCCGGTGTAATGATCGCTAATTCATAATCGTTCACATACACCACTTCTTTTGTGTATTCTAACATCGGCGAAGCATCGGAACCCAAAAAATGTTCTCCTTTGCCAATACCAATAACAAGCGGACTACCCTTTCGCGCTGCAATAATTGTATCCGGTTTGCTGTCATCCAATAATAAAATAACATACGCGCCGGTAACTCTTTTCAATGCAACACGTACTGCTTCTTCCAGGTCGCAATGATTATTTTCTTTGATATCTTCAATAAAATTCAATAAAACTTCAGAATCCGTATCGCTTTTAAATGTGTATCCTTTTTTTGTCAGCTCCTGTTTTAGTTGCGCATAATTTTCAATGATACCATTGTGGATCATTGCCAGCTTGCCGCTGGCAGAAGAATGCGGATGCGCATTTCTATCACTCGGCTCACCGTGTGTGGCCCAGCGTGTATGTCCGATACCTGTATAAGAATGGAGATCTTTACCAACCAATGTTTCTTCTAATTCAGCAACGCGGCCTTTCTTTTTGTAGACTTTCAAACCGCCGTTCAATAAGGCAACACCTGTGCTATCGTAGCCCCTGTATTCTAATCTTTTTAATCCTTTAATCACTATCGGGTAAGCTTCTCTATAGCCCGTGTATCCTACAATTCCACACATATTTTATGTCCTTTTTTTAGATAAGAAATTATTAACCCGGCAATCGCAATACTATTGAGCTTCAGTGGCGTCACACATTTCGTCTTTATTACTACTATTTGGCTTTGTCAGACTCAAAGGCAAAACCCCTAACCGATTGTGCAATTTAGCAAAAATGCTTTACTTTATAGCCTATCCAGCACTATAAAGTAAAGCATTTTTTATTGTAAGTTTTAATCCTTCTAGTGGATCAAAAGCCCTTGTAAAAAAACATAGGCTACCGAAAAATAGATCACGATCCCTGTTACATCCACCAAAGTAGCCACAAATGGCGCCGATGAAGTGGCAGGATCCAGCTTCAGGCTCTTTAAAATGATCGGTAACATAGAGCCCATCAGACTTCCCCACAGTACAATACCGATCAATGAAAAGAAAATTACCAGCGCAACTCTTTCATAATACATACCGTAATCGTACAAATGCAAATGCTGCCAAAGCATGATACGGAAGAAACCAATAGTCCCTAATATCAATCCCAGCATAACGCCGGACATCAATTCTCTTCTCATCACTTTCCACCAATCAAATAATTTTATTTCGCCCAGTGCCATTGCCTGTATGATCAATGTAGATGCCTGCGAGCCGCTATTTCCACCACTACTCATGATCAAAGGAATAAATAAAGCCAATACCGTAGCCGCTTCGATCTCTTTACTAAAATGCTGCATCGCTGTTGCCGTTAGCATTTCACTCAAAAACAATACGATCAACCAGCTCGCTCTTTTCTTAACCAGCTTAAAAATATTCATGTTCAGGTAAGGTTCATCCAATGCTTCTGTACCGCCGATCTTTTGAATATCCTCACTAAATTCTTCGTTAGCCACCCATAACACGTCATCAATGGTAACGATACCTAATAATTTATGGCTCCTGCTCACCACCGGCAAAGCCACGCGGTTATTCATCTTGAACGCTTCGTTGGCCGTTTCCTGGTCATCTTCTGCGTTCAATGCAATATATCTTTCATCCATCAGCTCACTCACTTTTGTGCCGGGTGCGGCCAAAATAAAATCCCTGATCCTAATATCATCTAACAATTCGCCCTTCGCATTTATAACATAAATCACATCGATCGTCTCACTATTTTTTGCAAAATGCCGAATGGTTGTTATTACATCTTCTACTGTATCATTTTCATAAACGTACACATAATCCGGCGTCATCAACCTACCCACACTTCCTTCGGGATAACCTAATAATGATAAAGTTATTTTACGTTCCTCGGGGTCTAATGTTTTTATCAATTCCCTTACAGCATTGCTCGGCAATTCACTTAAAAAAGCTGTACGATCATCCGCAGGTAATTCATTGAATAACTCTGCTGTTTTAAAAGCAGGCAATTCTTTGATCAGTTTTTTCTGTGTAGGTAATTCTAATATTTTGAAGACTGCTGCGGCACGGGGCAAAGATATCTCGGTAACTATATGACTCTCATGCTCCTCATTATCATATATCAGCTCCACAATATCGCTGATATTCTGATCGTTTAAAAACGCTTGTATACGCAGTTTGTCTTGCGATGCTATCGCTTCTTCAAACTGTTCCTGAAGTTCCATTTTTTCAAGTTCTGCTGACATAAATACTTTGTTGTTAAATTCGCCGTCAATTAGGTGCCGCAATTTACTTTATTTAATCTTAAGCAGATGTTATGTTAAAACCTTATTTATTTGTCGAAAAAACGCCACAAATGGGCAAAGGTGTATTCACAAAAGAGCGTATTCCAGCCCATACGACCATCGAAATATCACCGGTTATTGTAATGAAAAAGGAAGACAAGGAGCATCTCGATAAAACCCTGTTACACGACTACATTTTTCTATGGGGTAAATTGCAAGATAAATGCTGCATGGCACTCGGTTTAATACCAATGTATAACCATAGCTATAAAAGCAACTGCGAATATTTTATGGATTTTGAAGAAGATACGATAATGATAGAAACAGTACGCGTAATTGAAAAAGGCGAAGAGCTAACAATTAATTATAATGGCGACCCGAATGATGGAGCTAAGGTTTGGTTTGACGTTAAATAATGAAGAATTAGGAATGAAGAATTAAGAATTTTATAATCGCGAAGAAAACATTCTTCATTCCTAATTCTTCATTCTCAATTTATTTATTGCTGTTCTATCAATTGTATCTCACAAGCAATTCTAACTTCTTCACTAACCAGTACACCGCCAGCTTCTGTTGGAGCGTTCCATACCAGGCCAAAATCTTTCCTGTTTATTTTTCCGTTGATCGTAAAACCCGCTTTCACATTGCCCCATGGATCTTTTGCTACGCCTCCGAATTCAACTTCTAAACGTACATTTTTTGTAACACCATGGATCGTAAGATCGCCGTACAATTCGTAAGAGCCATCATTATCTACACTTTCGTATTTAGTAGCAACGAAAGTTAATTTCGGAAATTTGTCAACATCAAAAAAATCAGGACTTTTTAAATGATTGTCTCTATCTGCATTACCGGTTAAGACAGAACCTGTCTCTGCAGAGAAACTGATCTTCGCTTTAGAAAAATCTTCGTTGTCAGTTTCGATGCTTGCTTCAAATTTATCAAAACTACCTGTTACTGTAGTGATCATTAAATGTTTTACTTTGAATTGTACTTCGCTATGTGTTGGATCGATGACCCATTTTCTTGTTGCCATTATTTATTTTTTAAGTTTACAAAATCTTTTATTAGATAATGAAAATAAGGCTTAATTATAACTTTACAATATTACCTTCCTGGTTACTTTTAATAACGGCTTCTATTATGCGCATTACGTTAATACCATCATCAACCGTAACGGGCATAGCGCTTTCACCGGTCAATGCTTTGTAAGCGACATCATAATAGTCATAATAATTCCCCTGCAAAGAAGGTATTTTTTCACGGATGATCTTTCCTGCTTTTTCAGTGTGTAATAAACCTTTTTCTTCGGCAGGTTCTGTTCCCCAATTGGTTGTGTTAGGTTTTATCCCTGCTATCAGGCATGCTTCCTGTACATCTGCACGGCTTTTTAAAAAAGAACCTTTATGTCCGTGAATAATAAATGCAGGCAATGCTTCCCGCACTAGGTAACCCGCTTTTAGTCTTACGCGAAATGTTGAATAGTATAATAATAAATTAATATCATCATCGACCTGGGATAATTCCCTGGTGGTGCGTATATCTGCAAACACAGCTTGTGGCATTCCGAATAAACAAAGTGCCTGGTCAATAATATGCGCGCCAAGATCTTTTAAAATACCTGCACCCGGACCAGGAACTTCTTTGTGTTGCTTTGGACTCAATGTTGGCTTGAACCGATCGAAGTGAATTTCCACTTCGTTGATATTCCCTACACAACCATCTTGTATTATTTTTTGTACCGTTTTGAAATCGCTATCATACCTGCGGTTTTGATAGACACCAATTTTTTTATTTTGTTTGATCGATAGCTCTTTTAATTCCTCAGCTTCTTTTAAGGTGGTTGTAAAAGCTTTTTCTACTATGATATGTTTGCCTGCTAATAAAACCTGTTTTGCAAAATCATAATGTGTATAGGTTGGCGTATTTACGATTACGAGTTCTACTGTTGCATCGCTCAATACTTCGGCTAATGTTGTGTATGATTTTGTTTCGGGATAGAGCTGCTGGATGATTTTTGAGCTTCTTTCCCAGGCACCTACCAATTGAAACCCATGATGCAATTCAATAAACGGCGCATGGAATACTTTGCCCGACATGCCGAAAGATAGTAGCGCTGTTTTTATTTGTTGCATCACCAAATGTAAATACTAATTACAAAAGTTTTAGTTAAACAACCAAAAGAAAAACAGGTTACCTTTTAGTGGTAACCTGTTGTACAATTTTATTTTTTTAAAATATATTTAATCTTTTTTTGCAGCCATTGCGCTCTGTAACTGATTAACAGCAGCTTTTAAAGCGTCTATTTGTTGTTGTAATGTAGTGATTGTTTGTTGTGCTGCTGTGTTAGCCGTTTTTAATGTATCTACTTCAATAGTTAATTGTTGAATACCAATTAATGCAACGCCCGCAGGATCTGTAGAAGCGATATGTTTATCATCTGACCCTAAACTAAATTCTTTGTAAAAATCCTGTGCCATTGGGCCGATATGGTATTCTGCAGATCCTTTGTATCTCCATTTTGTAACAGGTAAAGCCTTGATACGTGCCAGGATATCTTCACCATTTAATGGCGTAATATTATCTTTTAGGTTTCTATCAGAGGTATTGGTCCAATCACCACCTGATGATAAATAAGCACCATTACCATTTAGCGAACCACTAGATCCAACAATGAATACATGATCTGTTGTTGGTTGAGAATTTCCGAATCCCCAGCCTACAATACTGCCATTACCGAACATCATGGTATTGCTTTGGGCAACATTTGCTTCATCACCGATGGCCGTAGTATTTGTAAGATCGCCATCAGGGCCCGCATCATTTCCTATTGCTGTATTTCTAGTTCCTATAACAACGCCGTCCAGAGCCTCAACACCTACAGCAACATTATAACTACCCTGTGTATTATTTTCAAGTTCCTGATCGCCAAGGCCAACATTCGCTGTACCAGAGGTATTGGATCGCATCGAATAATTTCCGATAGCAATGTTTAACTGTCCGTTTATATTAGCTGAAAGCGCTTCATTTCCCTCTGCAACGTTAGCAGTACCTGTTTGGTTAGCAAAAAGTGCCTGATAACCATTAGCCACATTCAATCCGCCGGTTGTATTTGAATAAAGTGCCTGGTAACCATTAGCAACGTTCACAGTACCTGTTGTATTTAAAGCCAGTGCTTGATAACCATTGGCAACGTTCATAGAGCCGCTTGTATTTGCATGAAGTGCCTGATAACCATTCGCGACGTTTAAACGACCGGTTGTTGCAGGATTAAGAGAACCTACACCCCAAGCCGTATTACCAGGGCCGCCTATAATATTATCTCCTCTTTGTAGTATGCCAGACTGAATACCGTTTCTTGCAAAAACAACGTCTTCATCGTCAGTTGTTCCCATAAAATTATCTCCTGTAGCAGTTCCGGGAACTGTAAGTGCATTACCTGTTAAGCTCCAAAAATTACCGGTAGTTCCACTACCAGCCGGCACTAATATTACAGCTTTGGTATTGGGATCTATACTTAATACAGAACCATTTACCGCAGATATTGCGGTTAAGTTAGTTAATGTTAAACCGGATGTTCCGGCAACGTTACTTACAATCTCTACTTTATTACCAGGCGTATTTGTTCCAATGCCCACATCACCTGCGCCCGTTACCGTTAGTCTCGCTATGTTATTTGTACCAAGTACTACAGGCTCTGCTAGATTAGTAAGTAAGCCTAATCCTTTTATATTTTTACCCTGAGCAACTATATAGGACCAGCCTGCATCAGTTGTTCTACCTGTAAAACCAGGCAAGTAATAGTTATGAGTAAATCCCGATCCGTCATTTAAAAAACCTAACATATTATCAGCCCAGTTTCCTGTTTCGGAATTAGATAGAATACACCCGCCCCGCGCTGTGGTATTATTATCATCCATGTGTAACAAATTATTTACATCTGCTATACTGCTTAATACTTCAACAGATGTGGGCTGAGGAGTTCCTCCCAATAGCCTGTTAGCATCAGAAACCATTAATTTAGTTCCATCGTAATTAGTATTGCCGATTTTTGCAGCGCCGGTAATAGTTGCATTACCATTTACATCTAATAATTGTGATGGCGTTATTGTTCCAATACCTACATTGCCTGTATTGGTAACAAACATGCGTGGAGTATTATTTGTATTTACTTGAAAACCTACATTGTCTGTTGTTCCTATAAAATTAAGACCCGGAGTTGTTCCCGTATTGCCAACAAGTGTCCAATTATTTGCTCCATCTTCTCTCACCCAAACTGTACCGTTATAGTAATAAACGCCAGGTGTAACCGCTGTAGGGCCTGTGCCACTGGTAGCAGTATTATATACTTCCATACCTGCTGGTAAAGAAAATGCTTCATTTAGGGGAGCAATACTTGTTGTAGAAACAAGTGCAACACGCGTTAAAAGAAGTCCTTTATTAGTACTGTGCAGTTCCAGTAGAGCTGCGGGATAATCCGGACTTACTGTTGCAGGATTATCTACAATCTTTGTTTGCGCTATAGTGGTAGCTGAACTAAATAGGATAAATAGGATTACGGTTAGTTTCCTTTTAAGCATTGGGCTGTTTTTAGGGGTTAAGCTTGGTATCATAACCTCATATACTGTTCAAAAAGAAAAAAGGTTGGGCTAACTTATTATTTTAATATATATAATAAAAAATAATACATATAAATAAGCATGAGCTTGAATGACAGGTCATAAAAAAAGCCCCAACTTTCGTTGAGGCTTTAATCAATTTTATATTTTATGCTGCTTTTTGTTTAGCAGGTGCTTTTGCTGCTTTTGCAGGAGCTTTCTTTTTTGTCTTTTTAATTACAACGTCAAGTGCTTTACTCATTTCGTCGAAATTATGTTTGCCGGTGTAACGTTCGCCATTGATAAAAAATGTTGGAACATCTTTTACACCACGGTTGATACCTTCACGGATATCGCCTTGTACCTGCCAACCGTAGGTTGCATTTACAAGTTCATCCAGGAAACGTTTGTTGTTTACACCCGCTTCGCGACTGTGCAATTTTAAACTTGTTGTACCAAGGTTGCGGCGATTTGCGAATAAGATATTGTGCATTTCCCAAAACTTTCCGTCTTGTGCAGTTGCTACTGCAGCTTCGCCGGCTTTTAAGCTGCGTTGGTGAATATTCGTCATAGGAAAATGGCGAAAATTGAAACGTATCTTTCCGTCGAATTCTTCCAATAATTGTTTAACAACTTCATTTGCTTTTGCGCAAATTTCACTTTCGTATTCTCCAAATTCTTCCAGCGTTACTGCTGCATCTTTGTTCCCTACAAAAACATCTTTCGGTTCAATGATCTCAACGATCTCTTTTTTGAATGCCATAATATTGTTCTCCTTTTTATTGTGTGTAGATTATGCCTAACTCGGCTTTTGATGCCAGGCTGTTTAATAAATCATTGGGTGAAATGATTGGTGTTTTTTTACAGAAAAGTCATCTAATTTGAGAGGCAAGTGGCTTAAAGGTAACATTTTTCAGGCGTTTTTCCATACCTGTTGGTATTTTCATAAAATATTAACACACTATATATTGATAATCAATATATTACACTTTGTACCATTTGCCCTTTTCATGTGGATAACTTACGATTTAACCTTTTCGGCCTTCTGTGTTGTTGGTGTTTGAACATCGTTCCTAAAAACTACCGTTCCATCAAAAACATCCACCAAAACAGGTTTGGTTTTATCAATATTTCCCGCCAATATTTTTTTACTTAACTGATTTACTATTTCTTTTTGGATCAAGCGTTTTAACGGTCTTGCTCCAAATTGCGGATCGTACCCGTTCTCTGCTAAATAATCTAACGCATAATCGCTGAACTCTAACTGGATGCCATTATTTGCTACCAATTGTTTAAGACTATCCAACTGAATTGTAATGATGCCTTTTATTTCTTTTTTCATCAATGGCTGGAACATGATCACTTCATCGATCCTGTTTAAGAATTCAGGACGGATCGTTTGCCTTAATAAGGTCATCACTTCCGATTTTGTTGATGCTACTACTTCATCTTTATTAGCGTCCGTTACATTCTCGAAATTATCCTGGATAATCTGGCTGCCCATATTGCTTGTCATGATGATAATGGTATTTTTAAAATTCACCACACGGCCCTTGTTATCTGTTAAGCGGCCATCATCTAATACCTGTAATAAAATATTGAATACATCAGGATGTGCTTTTTCTATTTCATCTAACAACACAACACTGTATGGTTTGCGCCTTACCGCTTCTGTTAGCTGTCCGCCTTCATCATACCCAACATATCCCGGAGGTGCACCCACCAAACGGCTCACAGAATGTTTTTCCTGGTACTCACTCATGTCGATCCTCGTCATCATATTATCATCATCGAATAAATAATTCGCTAATGCTTTTGCCAATTCCGTTTTACCAACACCAGTTGTTCCTAAGAAAATAAATGAACCGATCGGTTTTTTAGGATCTTGTAATCCTGCCCTGCTTCTGCGTATCGCATCACTCACCGCTTCGATGGCTTCTTCTTGTCCGACTACTTTTTTATGCAGCTCATCTTCGAGGTTCAATAATTTTTCTCTTTCGCTTTGCAGCATTCTTGATACAGGAATACCTGTTGCTTTCGCAATACTTTGTGCAATATCTTCTGCATCCACTTCTTCTTTCAATAAACGTTTTTCACTTATCTCATCAAGTTGTTGCATTTGTTCATCGATGATCTTTTCCTGTTCCTGTACTTTGCCGTAACGTATCTCTGCTACGCGACCGTAATCACCATTACGTTCTGCCTGGTCGGCTTCTAATTTTAATTGTTCAACATGCGCTTTGGCAACCTGTACTTTTTCAACTATTTCTTTTTCTTGCTGCCATTTAGCTTTGAAAGTATCTCTGTCTACAGAAAGGTTTGATATTTCTGTGTTCAATGCTTTTAATTTGTCTTTGTCATTTTCACGTTTGATCGCTTCGCGTTCGATCTCTAATTGACGGATCTGTCTCTCGAGCTTATCCAATTCTTCAGGCATAGAATTCATTTCTAAGCGAAGCTTGGCAGCGCTCTCATCAATTAAATCAATTGCTTTATCTGGTAAAAAACGATCAGTAATGTATCTGTGCGATAATTCTACTGCGGCAATAATTGCTTCATCTTTGATACGCACATGATGGTATGTTTCGTAACGATCTTTCAATCCACGTAAAATAGAAACTGCATCTTCCACACTTGGTTCATCGATCATCACTTTTTGAAAACGGCGTTCTAATGCTTTATCTTTTTCAAAGAATTTCTGGTACTCGCTTAATGTTGTTGCGCCAACAGCTCTCAACTCTCCTCTTGCCAAGGCGGGTTTTAAAATATTGGCTGCGTCCATAGCTCCATCGCCACCGCCTGCACCAACTAAGGTATGTATCTCATCAATAAATAAAATAATATCTCCATCACTTTCTGAAACTTCTTTTACTACTGATTTTAATCTTTCTTCAAATTCACCTTTGTATTTAGCACCAGCAATCAGCTGGCCCATATCCAAAGCATAAATAACTTTTGATTTTAAATTATCGGGCACATCGCCATTAACGATACGCATGGCCAACCCTTCGGCAATGGCAGTTTTACCAACGCCTGGTTCACCCACTAATATTGGATTGTTTTTACTTCTGCGCGAAAGAATATGCAATGTTCTGCGGATCTCTTCATCACGACCGATAACAGGATCTAATTTTCCTGCACGTGCCATTTCATTCAAATTTTTTGCATATTTATTTAAGGCATTGAATTGTGTTTCCTGTGTTTGTGAAGAAACGGTTGAGCCTTTGCGCAAGTCTTTTATAGCAGCTAACAAACCTTTATCAGTAAGGCCGGCATCTTTTAATAATTTAGCGCTGTTATCATTTCCTTGTAATAGGGCTAACAACAAATTTTCTACACTAACGAATTCATCGCCGGTAGATTTTAAGCTTGCGGTCGCTTTCAGTATCACACTATTCATATCACGACTCACATTTTGAGCCGGTTCACCGCTTTGATTTTTTGGTAATTTTTTAATGCTTTCATCCAGCTTAGATTCTACAAAACTTACGTTCACGTTGTTCTTTTTCAATAAGAATCCGATAGCAGAATCATCTTCGCTCAGTAACGCTTTTAACAAGTGCTCTGTTTCGATGGTTGGGTTCTGGTTATTAAAAGCCAGCTGCTGCGACTGAGCCACCGCTTCCTGTGCTTTTATAGTAAAATTGTTTAAATTCATATGTTTAGTTGTTCTTTTAGTTTGATTACTAACCCTATAGCTGCAAATCATACTCCAAAAAGGTAATTCAGAAATTATGTCTTATAAATATAGGTGCTTCTGCCGCAAATTCAGGCTAATTGGGTAGTTTCTGCTATTGTTGCAGGTTAAAATGGAACGCAGATCTTCATGATTATTATGAAATTATCATGATTTGCTCTTGAAAATCATGATAATCTGCGTTCCATCAAATCACACCCGAATTAATAAGTATTTTTACAATAGATGAATACCTCACAGCGAACCGATATCATTAAAAATTACGCCACAACATTGGGTTTTAATTTTTGCGGCATTGCCAAAGCTGTGCAATTAGAAGAAGATGCCAGACGATTAGAGAGCTGGTTAAATAAAGGCATGCACGGCACCATGCAATATATGGAGAATCATTTCGACATGCGCATAGACCCTACCAAATTAGTGCCGGGAGCAAAGTCTGTTATTACTTTATTATTGAATTATTTTCCTGCGGAGCAACAAAATACCAATACTCCTAAAATTGCCAAATACGCTTACGGCGATGATTACCATGAAGTGATCAGAGAAAAATTACGTTCCTTATTACAACACATAAAAGTAAATATCGGCGAAGTAGAGGGACGTGGATTTATTGACAGCGCTCCTGTTTTAGAAAGAAGCTGGGCGAAACGAAGCGGATTAGGATGGATCGGAAAGAACGGCAATCTTATTCATAAACAAGCAGGTTCTTTCTTTTTTATTGCTACGCTAATCGTTGACCTTGAGCTTGAGTATGATCAGCCTTATGTGAAAGATTATTGTGGTTCTTGTACAAGGTGCATTGATGCTTGTCCGACTGATGCTATTTTACCTGACAAAGTGATCGATGGCAGTAAATGCATTTCCTACTTTACGATCGAATTAAAAGAAGCATTGATACCCGATGCGATGAAAAATAAATTTAACGACTGGATGTTTGGTTGTGATGTTTGTCAGGATGTTTGTCCGTGGAACAGGTTTGCAAAACCCACCAACGAAATTAATTTTAAACCGATACCGGAGATATTGAATTTTTCTACCAATGATTGGGAAGATCTTACCGAAGAATCTTTTAAGCATATTTTCCGATCATCTCCATTAAAGCGTAGTAAGTGGAAAGGCATCAAGCGTAATATCCATTTTATAAAAACAGGGAAATAAACAGATCAGGGAAATTGATACCGTTTGTTCGATTTTTTGGTTGGTGCAGCCTTCTTTTTTCTCACCAGTTTTTCTATGGTTATAAATTCTTTTGGTCTTAGAAAGAATTTGTAGACCAAATAAAGAAGCGGCAGGTTCGCCATTATTAAAAACACTTGTAATTTGGTAGCATTAAATACTACAAAAAGTAAGAAGCTTGTTAAGATACTTCCCCAAAGCCTTTCGTTATCTGCTTCGCAACCAATATCAATAAAGAAATTTTCCTTTAATGGCTGCGTGATAATAAATGATTTTGATAAATGAAACCCGTTCTTTACTATGATCTTTACCGGTAATTTATCTGCAGGTATAATTAAGGGGCTTTGTTCTTTTAATTCGTACAGATCATGATCATTAACAACTACCCAAAGTGTTAATACACGCAACAATAATTGCCGTTCACGCAGAATGATTATGGAGTATTGTTTTGGGATGATTAATTTTATACTAATATATCGAATAATTAAGCATTAATAATTAGGAATTAAGAATTCCTTCAATTCAAATAGTATTTAATATTTGATTGGTACTTTTGCAGGTAGAATAACAGTAATTGAAATAACATGACCAAACTATCTGTCAATATAAATAAAATTGCTACCCTACGTAATAGCAGGGGTGGTAATAATCCTGATCTTGTAAAAACCGCTTTGGACATTGAACGTTTTGGATCACAGGGAATTACTGTTCACCCGAGGCCCGATGAAAGGCATATTCGCTACGCGGATGTTTTTGACCTGAAGAAAGTGATCAGCACGGAATTAAATATTGAAGGTAATTGCACGGAACAAAAATTTGTAGACTTAGTATTAGCTAACCAACCGGCACAGGTAACATTGGTACCTGATGCACTAGGACAGATAACTTCTAACCACGGCTGGGATACAATTAAGCATGCGGCTTATTTAAAAGAAATGATCAGCATATTTAAAAAAGCAAATATCCGTGTATCCATATTTGTTGATCCGGTTGTTGAAATGGTAGAAGGTGCTGCTGCAACAGGAACTGATAGAATTGAATTATATACCGAAGGATATGCAAAGCAATATCAAACCAATAAAGAAGCTGCTATCAAACCTTATATCATAGCTGCAAAAAAAGCAAATGAATTAAACTTAGGAATTAATGCAGGTCACGATCTTGATCTGCAGAACTTAAAATATTTTGCTGAAAATATTCCAGGATTGTTGGAAGTATCTATCGGACATGCACTAATTTCTGATGCACTTTATTTGGGATTGGAGAATACGGTTCAATTGTATAAAAGACAGCTTATGTTTTAACCACTGAGACAACTGAAGTCACTAAGTTTCACTGAGTTTTTCTGCCGTTGTTAGTAGCGTGACCAGCAACGTTCGCTTCGATAAAAACCAAATAAAGTTATACCGCTGAAATGTGCGACGCCACTGAAGTCCAATTGAAATACAAATGCCGGTTACAAAAATTTTATTTCAACAACATACTTAATTTTCTATCCAATTTAGGTCCTCGTAAATTTTTACCTGCTAATGTTCCATCGGGTGCTACTAAAATATTTTGAGGAATATTTACTATACCAAATTGTTGTGCTACGGCATTGCCCCAGCCGTGCAGGTCACTAACATTTTGCCAGGTTAGTCCGTCCATTCTGATGGCATCGAGCCATGCCGGCTTTGCCTGATCTAAGGATACGCTCAATACAGTGAAGTTTTTATCTTTGAACTTATTGTAAGCCGCAACAACGTTTGGATTTTCTGCTCTGCATGGGCGACACCAGCTTGCCCAAAAATCAATCAACACATATTTACCGCGCAAAGATGAAAGTGATAGCGGATTGCCTGCTGTATCCGCCTGTGTAAAATCAGGCACTACCATACCGATGGGTGTGCTTTTTGCATCATTGATCTGCGATGCAAGGTATTTGCCCATGGAGCATGCTTTCACTGGCGCAGCTAATCCATCATAGAGGTTTTCTGCCATTTTATAATCGTCAGTCACCTGGTAAAAACGAATAATAGCTAGCGCTGAAATATTAGAAGCAGGATATTTTTTTGCAAAGTTCTGACTGATATCCGCGGCCTTTTGTACCGCAACAGAATCATACGCTGCATCATCGGCAAAAAGATATTGATAAGGAGCTATGGCTGTATTGTATTCATTGAAATTATTATTAGCGGCAGAACCTGTAACAACAGCATGATCCATTTTTCCTTTATCTCCTGTAACTTTTAAATTGCTATTATCTAAATAGAGCATTACAAAAGGTGGCTGCCCGTTGAATAGTAATATTCTAAAATCAGGCTCATCCATATTTCCTTTGAAAGAGAATTTACCTTTAATGATCATCGTCTGGGCTAATTGAGCGCCTGTTTGTCCGTTCAATAAAGTTACGGTGGCACTGTCGGCGAATCCGGTTACTGTTCCGTTGATCGTATAACCCGCCGGAGCTTTTGATTTAACCTGCGCAAAAACGATGACAGGCAATAGCAGCAATAAAAGAAAAATCCGTTTCATAGAAAATAATTGAAACTGCAATTTAATTGGTTTTAGCGAGAAGCATTAGCCCAAAACGGTATTTAAGAATTCTTTAGTAGTACTGTTGATATCTTTTGTGCTGGCAAGGGCTTTTATATAGGCGCTGCCGATAATAGCGCCATTTGTGTACCGGCAGGCGGCTCCAAATGTAGCTTTATCTTTTATGCCAAACCCAACAAGGATGGGGTTGGTTAGTTTCATCGATTGCAGCTTTTTGAAATAAGGTTCCTGATCGGCGATCGCTTTATTGTTACCTGTTGTTGAGGAAGATGATACTGCATAAATAAAGCCTGTTGTTAGTGCATCAATTTTTCTTATTCTTTCTTCGCTTGTTTCGGGTGTTACTAAAAATATAAAATCCAACCCGTATTTTTTTATGATGGCACCATATTGTGTTTCAAATTCATAGATCGGCAAGTCTGGCAATATCAATCCGCTTACGCCAACTTCCGCGGCTTTGGCACAAAATTTTTCGAAGCCATATTGCATTACAGGATTCATGTAGCCCATTAAAATAACAGGTACGATGATATCTTTTGCTGTATTTTTTAGTTGCTCAAATAAAACTGCTATCGTCATGCCATTACCCAAAGCCTTGCTACCGCTTTCTTGTATCACTTCACCATCGGCTAAAGGGTCACTGTAGGGCATTCCAATTTCTACAAGGTCAGCACCGTTTTGTTGTAATGCTTTCATTACGGGAACAGTACTAATCAATTCAGGATAGCCCGCAGTGCAATAAACATTTAAGACCTTACTATTTTTATTTTGAAAAAGCGTTTGTATTTTACTCATTGTATTAATTTACCGGACTGATCTGTAAGACCTCTGTACCTAATTTTATAAAATTATATTTCGGGCTGGCATGTATATTCAGGTTCAATTTGTATAATGCCTTGGGTTCATCATTCTTTTCTTTAGGAAAAGTTAATACCAGTGTATCCCCTTTTCTTTCTATTAAATAATCATCTGTATTAAAACCTTCTACCAAACAACGATTAAATTCATAATGTTCACCAAAAGAATTCACTGTTAATGTGCAAGCTGTTAGTGTTGCAGAACAATCTCCGATCCTTTCTGCCTTTAGATCATGGTTAATGTAATTACCGCCTTTGCAGGAAGTAAATAATACAATTATTGCAATCAATAGTATACGCATAATTTATTTTTTATTGGTTTCCATTGCGGTCATATAGGTTGCCATATCCTTATCGCCTCTTCCACTTAAGCAGACCACTACTACATCATCTTTTTTAAATTTGAGCTCGTTCAATGCATATAATGCGTGAGCTGATTCTAATGCAGGAATGATCCCTTCTAAAGTTGCTAATTCAAATGCGGCTTCTAAAGATTGATCATCGGTTGCACTCATAAAAATACCGCGGCCGCTTTTATATAAATGTGCATGCATTGGCCCGATGCCGGGATAATCCAAACCTGCAGAGATACTATGTGGTTCTATTACCTGCCCGTCTTCCGTTTGCATTACATAACTTTTACTGCCATGCAAAATACCGGGTGTTCCTAATTGTGTTGTTGCTGCGCTTGATCCGCTGTGAACACCATGCCCCGCTGCTTCAACTGCTATCAGCTTTACCGAAAGATCATCCAAGAAATGATAAAAAGATCCCGCCGCATTGCTCCCCCCCCCAACACAAGCCACTACATGCGTTGGTAATTCTCTTCCTGTTTTTTCTAATAATTGTTTTTTGATCTCTTCGCTGATCACGCTTTGAAAACGTGCTACCATATCCGGATAAGGATGCGGGCCTACAACGCTACCGATTATATAATGTGTGTCAACGGGGTTGTTTATCCAATCTCTGATCGCTTCGTTCGTTGCGTCTTTTAAAGTCTTGCTGCCGCTCTTTGCAGGTATTACCGTTGCACCCAACATTTTCATTCTTGCCACATTCGGTGCCTGGCGCTCAATATCTTTTTCACCCATGTACACGATACATTCCAAACCTTTCAACGCGCAAACTGTTGCTGTTGCTACACCATGCTGACCGGCACCTGTTTCTGCAATAATTCTTGTCTTACCCAAACGGATCGCCAATAAAATTTGTCCGATCGTATTATTGATCTTATGTGCACCTGTATGATTTAAATCTTCTCGCTTCAAATAAATCGATGTACCGTATTTCTTGCTTAATCTTTCTGCTAAAAATAATGGTGATGGCCTGCCGACATAATCCCTTAATAAATACTGAAACTCTTTTTGAAAAGCATCATCATACATTATCTTCAAATACTCATCCTGCAGCTGCTTCACATTCGGATATAACATTTCCGGAATGAATGCACCTCCAAAATCTCCGTAATAACCATGTGCATCGACGGAGAATATATTTTCTTTTGTTGTCATCTTACTTATTAATTAAAAATTTAAAAGTCAAAACCTAAAAGTGAAAATGCCTGATAACTTTTAGGTTTTGACTTTTCACTTTTGACTTTATTTATACGATCAATTCCATAAACACCAGATCAAGCCATCGGTCAAATTTGTAGCCTACTTCTTTAAAATGTGCTACTTCTACAAAGCCGAATTTTTTGTGTAGTTCTATACTGATATTATTTGTTGCATCGATACCTGCAACGATTGCGTGTAATTTTAATTCTTTGGCTGTTTCAATTAATGGAGGCAATAATAATTTACCGATCCCTTTGCCTCTGTGTTCGGCTGCCACATAAATTGAATTCTCTACCGTATTTTTAAAACCTGCCCAAGTCCTGAATGTTCCGAAAGAACTAAACCCTACTATCAATTTATCTTCTTCCGCCACAAAAATGGGAAAGCCTTGTTCTTGTTTTGTGGCGAACCATTTTTCACGCATCTCCATCGTGTGAGGCTCATAATCGTATACCGCTGTTGTGTTAATTATAATATCATTATAAATAACGGTCATCGCCGGCAGATCATGTATGGTAGCTGTTCTTACGAGGATCATTTATTTTGATTTTAATCCCTGCTTCAATTGCAATAGCAGGGCCATATCTTTTACACCCGGACTTTTTTCAAATTTGCTGTTCACATCAATACCGAAATAATCAGGATGTTTGAATGCTTTTATTTTTGCAATATCATCAACACTGATACCGCCGCTTAAAAAGAAAGGTTTTTCTATTTTGCTTTTTGCGATCTTTTTCCAATCGAATTTTACACCGGTACCGCCGATCGCATCACCTGCTTTTGTATCAAATAAATAATAGTCGCACACTTCATCATAGTCAGCGATCATTTCATCGATCGACATTTCATCATCGTCGCTGATACTAAATGCTTTTATCACTTCAACGTCTTCCAATAACTGTTCGCACAATTCAGGTGTTTCATCTCCGTGCAGCTGTACGATATCTAAACCATAATCTTCTACCGTATCCATTATCTCATCATAAGTAGCATTTACAAACACGCCTACTTTTTTTACATCAAAATCGGCAGACTGCAATTCATCCTTAGATATTTTGTCGCCTACATAACGTGGAGAATCTTTGTGAAAAATAAATCCTGCAAAATCAATGTTCAATCCATCTAACTGTTGCAATTGTTTCATTTGTGTAATGCCACATACTTTGATATTCATATTTGTTATTTTATTTCTTGTGCGAATTTTTTAATAAGTTCCATATCCTTAATGCCCGGTGCAATTTCGAATTTACTATTGATATCTACGGCAAACAATGCTTTTGCTTCCGGCTTTTCTTCAAATACTTTTAATTTTTCCGCATCCGAAGGTTCAACGCCACCGCTTAAAAAATAAGGTTTGCCCACGACCACATCATTCAGCATATCCCAGTTAAATTTTTTGCCTGTGCCACCGTAACCAACACCTTCCGTATCAAACATGAACATATCACAAACGTTCATATATTCCTGTATTCTATAACCGATATTATCTGTCTCGCTTAAACGAAATGCTTTAACTACGGAAATGTAATCTGCTATCTTCTCGCAATATTTCGGTGTTTCATCTCCATGTAACTGAACGATATGTAAACGGCATTCATCTACCATTTGTAATACTTCATCTACTGTTGCATTTACAAATACACCTACTTTATTGATATTGTTTTCCTTTTTAATTTGACTGGTCGTCATGGTACGAAGCACGTAGCGGGGAGATTTAGGGTAAAAAATAAACCCGCCAAAAGTTGCGCCGACACCGGCTAATTGCACCATTTGTTCTTCCTGCGTAATACCACAAACTTTTAATCTCATTAAACTGATAGTTTTAATTGGTTGGCAAAATCAGCAAATGCAATCATTGGATCCGGCTGCTTCATAAAGTTCTCTCCGATGAGAAATCCTTTGAACCCAGCTTTCTTGAAGATAAGAATTGTTTCAATATCGTGAATGCCACTTTCGGCAATTTTAATTTTATCTGCCGGAATTTTTTTACTCAATTCAATGGAACGATTAATATCTACAGTAAAAGTTTTTAGGTCCCTGTTGTTTACGCCTACAATTTCAGTCTCTGTACAAATATGCTGCAGCTCTTCTTCATTGTGAATTTCAAGTAAAACTTCGAGTTGTAATTTTTTTGCAAAGGTCGCCAATTCCTTCACACGCTGCGGCGTTAAACAGGCTGCGATCAATAAGATAACATCAGCTCCCATCGATCTTGCTTCTACTATCTGGTATTCATCAATGATAAAATCTTTTCTTAAAATAGGAATATGATTTACTCTCGCTCTCTTCAGGTCTTTGGTTGAGCCGCCAAAAAAATGTTCATCCGTTAAAACAGACAAGCAGCTGGCACCGAATTCTGTGTAAGCCCTTGTTACCTCTTCCACATCAACTTTATCATTGATAATTCCTTTTGAGGGAGACCTTCTTTTGAACTCGGCGATAATGCCTGTCTTGGTATCATCCAATAAAAATTGTTTCAATGAAAAAACAGCGCGAGAATAAAAAACGCTTTCTTTCAAATGCTCAATGGTAGATGTCAGCTTTCTTTCAGCTACTTCGATCTTTTTCTGTTCTATTATTGTATCTAAAATATTCATTACGCTACTTTGATTAATTTTTGCAATGCTTCATATGCTTTGCCGCCTTCTAAACTTTCTACTGCTAACTGATAACACGCTTCGTAAGTTGCATACTTACCTGTACACTGTAATGCCATTGCCGAGTTTGCCAGTACCACTGCATTTTGCGACCAGGTACCTTTTCCTTTCAAAATATCCATGAATATTTTTGCGGATGCTTCTACCGTATCGCCCCCTTGTATATCAACGGCATTCACCATTCTTTTTCCTAATTGTTCTGCCGTCATTACTTTTTCTCCTGCTTGGGTAATGACTTTTGTATCGCCGGTCAAAGATATTTCATCGTAGCCATCCAGACTATGTATAATTGTGAATGCTTCTGCATTTTGTTGAAGCAGATAATTATATATCCTGGCCATTTCTAAACTATAAACACCAACCAATTGGTATTTCGGCAGGGCCGGATTGACCATGGGTCCTAACATATTAAAGAATGTCCTTATTTTTAAACTCTTTCTGATCGGCCCAACGACTTTCAATGCAGGATGAAATAAAGGTGCGTGCAGGAAACAAATATTCGATGCTTCTATTTCTTTTTTTAATACCGAAACATCATTTTTGAATTTGTACCCGATCTGTTCCATCACATTCGAAGAGCCGCTGATAGAGGATGCACCGTAATTGCCATGCTTGGCAACCTTGTTACCAGTACCCGCTACTATAAAGCAACTGAGTGTTGAAATATTGAAAGTGTCTTTTCCATCGCCACCTGTTCCAACAATATCCATTACATCATACGCGCTTAAATTTACCGGTACACAAAGTTCCATTAAGGCATCCCTGAAACCTTGCAGTTCTTCGATGGTAATGCTTCGCATAAGGTACACCGTTATGAAAGCTGTTATTTCACTTTCACTATACATGCTTTTAGAAATATTGAGCAATACTTCTTTAGCCTGTTCCCTCGAAAGGCTTTTATGTTCGAATAAATAATTTAATATCTTTTTCATTTTATTTTTTGTTGTGATGAGAATACAATCCTTTATGAATTATTTTCCCAGCCAATTTCTCAACATGTGCTCTCCCTTAGGTGTTAGTACACTTTCAGGATGAAACTGCACACCTTGTACATCATATTTTTTATGTTGCAAAGCCATTACATATCCATTTTCATCTGTAGCAGTTACTTCAAGTTCTGCCGGAAAACCTTCGTTGGCAATGATCCAGCTATGGTATCTTCCGACTTCAACTGTATCGCCTAATCCTTGCAGCACCTGCGCTTTTTGGTTAATGATCTTTATAGGCGTTGCTACGCCGTGATAAACCGAACTTAAGTTGGTCAGTTTACCGCCAAAAGCTTCTCCAATTGCCTGGTGGCCCAGACATACACCCAGTATAGATTTTGTAGAGGCGTATTCTTTTATCAAAGGCAATAACAACCCTGCTTCGCTTGGCACACCCGGACCCGGTGATAAAATAATTTTATCATACGCTTTCACATCTTCCAAAGCGATCTGGTCATTGCGGTACACATCTACTTTTTGGTGCATGATCTTTTCTACGAGGTGAACCAAATTGTATGTAAAAGAATCGTAGTTATCGAATACTAATATTTTTGCCACTTTTATAATTTTAATTTTTAAGAAAGCTAAATGCTGAAGGCTTAACGCTTAATGCAAAAAGCACTCAGCATTTAGCGTTAAGCATCAAGCGTACAAGCTAATTCAATAGCTTGTTTCAATGCGTTTAATTTATTGTTTACTTCCTGCAATTCGCTTTCAGGTTTACTTGCTACTGTGATACCTGCGCCTGCTTGTGATGTCAACGTATTATCCTTGCTTAAAAAAGTCCTGATCATGATCGCGTGATTACAGCTGCCGTCAAAACCAATAAAACCAATTGCCCCGCCATAGTAGCTTCTTGCAGTCGGCTCAAAATTATCGATCAGTTGCATCGCTTTAAATTTAGGTGCGCCGCTTAATGTACCTGCAGGAAAACTTACTGCTAATAATTTAAATGGATTGGTGTCAGCAGGAACCTTACCCACCACTTCGCTCACCATATGAATTACATGAGAATAAAAATTGATCTTTTTATATTGTGTTACTTCTACTTCCGTGCACATCCTGCTCAGGTCATTTCTTGCCAGATCGACCAACATTACATGCTCGGCATTTTCTTTTGGATCTTGTTGCAGTTTTATAGCAAGCGCCTTATCCTGTTCGTCATCGCCTGTTCTTTTAAAAGTTCCTGCGATAGGATGAACAATTGCTTTTCCATTTTGTATGATCACCTGGCTTTCGGGTGAAGATCCAAGCAATTTATAATCGCCATAATCAAAATAAAATAAATACGGACTAGGATTAATACTCCTCAAAGCCCTGTAGACATTGAATTCATCGCCGGTAAACGATTGCTGAAATCTTCTGCTCAAAACTATTTGAAACACATCGCCTCTCAAGCAGCTCGCTATTCCTTTTTTTACAATATCAACATATTCTTCGTTCGTCAGATTAGATGTTTCTTCACCTTTTATTTTAAAAGGAAATGTTGGAACGTCTTTACTTTTGATCAGTGTCTCTACTAATTCAACATCACTTTTAATTCCTTCGATCTTATTCTCGCAAATGTATAATTCATCTTTAAAATGATTGATGGCGATAACATATTGGTACAACCTGTACCGCATCAAAGGAATTTGTGAGGATTGATTTACACCTTGTGGATTATCCAATTGAACCGTATCAAAAAATTGAACGGCATCATATGTTGTATAACCAAACAATCCTTGCGCTGTATTGACAGGTTTTGTTGCCGCTTTCTTAATATCAAAACGCTGCATAAAATTCCAAAGCTGTTGCGGCACTTCTGATGGATCTGCAAACTTTACTTTCTCCGGAGTTTCATTAGGTAATTTAAATTCCATCACAGACATATTGCTGATCTCAATGCCTGCTATCGCATTGATGGCTATAAATGTGTAACTATTTTCACCTGCATGAAAATCGGTGCTTTCTAATAATATGGTATCCCTGAACCTATCTCTTAATCTAAGGTAGATGCCTACCGGCGTATACACATCTGCTAAGATCTTTTTTGATGTGGTTGTTATTTCTATTTTTTTCATTGTTATTTTATGTTCTCGTTCTGACAAAAGAAAAAGCCCCAACACAATTGTGTCGGGGCTCATTAAAGTATTTATAATACATACCAATAGTTAAGCGACACAATTAAAAAATTGCTTGCCACCACCAACTATTGTTATTTGTATATTGATTTTTCATTTGTTAACACAAAGATGTGGTAGATTTAATTAATAAAAAAATTATTTTAGTAAATTCAGTCAAAATTGCTCAAATGCAGATACAACAGGAAGAAAAAGCCGATGGCAAAGGTTCTTTTTACGTAATGGGAGACGATAAACCATTGGCAGAAATGACCTACACAATAGCTAATAATAAACTAATGATCATTCAACACACAGAAGTAGATGATGTTTTGCAAGGCAAACATGCTGGCCATGAATTGATAGATGCAGGTGTTAGTTATGCCAGAGAAAAAGGCTTGAAAATATTCCCGCTTTGTCCTTTTGTAAAATCTGTCTTTGAAAAAAATGAAGATAAATACAAAGATGTATGGAACAAATAAATGGTAATGATGTGATGATTTGGTAATTTGGAGATGTGAAGATTTATTAGCACAACATTTGCTAATTATCTAATTACCAAATCATCACATCACCAAATCAAAATTATGCAACTCACAATATTCGGACCTACAGGATCAATTGGAAAACAATTAGTGCAACAAGCTTTATTTAAAGGTTACAAAGTAAAAGCCTTCGGCAGAAATGTTTTTACCCAGGATCTTCCTAAAGATGATAATCTCGAATTAATTCACGGTGTTTTGTTTGATGAGGGCGAAGTGTATAAAGCCATTAAAGGAAGCGATGCTGTATTATCCGCATTAGATGGCGGTACAGATGGCACTGACAAATCACGTTCACTCGGTATGAAAAATATTATCAAGCAAATGGACAAGGCGAATGTTACACGCATTATTGCTGTTAGCAGTTTTGGCATCTTGAATGCGGTGGATGATACTTATATATTTAGCGATACTGATTTTCCACCAGCACTACTTCCAGTGAGTGAAGAACATTTTAAGGCGTATGAATTATTAAAAGCTTCTTCCTTAAACTGGACATTGGTTTGTTGTCCGGAGATCATTGATAAAAGCGCCACAGGGCTTTTTACTACAAATACCAACTACCCTCCTGCTATAAATAACAATAAAATCTATTCGGGTGATGTCGCTTTATTCATGATCAATGAACTTACCATTAACGCACATAATAAAGAGCGCATGGGTATTTCGAATTAATTATCTGAATTGGGATTCGTCAGATTTGTGGATTGATGGATTTGCGAAGATAGTAGCGAATTAATTCTCAATCCTGTTAATCCTTAAACCTGACGAATCCCAATTCAAACAAAAAAATCCAACTCTATTAAAAGTTGGATTCTATAATTAAACGATTTTATTGTTTATGCAAATTTCTTAGCGTCTTCCAAAAATTTAGCTAAACCGATATCAGTTAAAGGATGTTTTAATAATCCTAAAATAGATTCTAGCGGACAGGTACAAACGTTAGCACCCGCTTCTGCACATTTAATGATATGATTTGGATAACGGATAGATGCCGCTAATATTTCAGTATTGTACCCTTGTATATCGTAGATCTGACGGATCTGATGTATCAGTTCCATTCCATCCCAACCGCTATCATCAATACGCCCAATAAATGGAGATACATATTTGGCACCGGCTTTTGCAGCAAGGATCGCCTGGCCTGCAGAAAATACCAATGTACAGTTTGTCGCAATACCATTATCAGTAAACCATTTGATCGCTTTAACGCCTTCTTTGATCATCGGTACTTTTACAATAATATTTTTATGCAAGGCAGCTAACACTTTCCCTTCTTTAATGATATTATCAAAATCAACAGAAACTACTTCCGCACTGATATCTCCGTTAGGAACTATTTCGCAGATCGTTTTGTAATGTTGTTCTACTGCTGCTTTACCTTTAATGCCTTCTTTTGCCATTAAGGTTGGATTGGTTGTAACACCATCCAAAATGCCAAGGTCTTGTGCTTCTTTAATTTGAGCCAGGTTGGCTGTGTCTATAAAAAATTTCATTTGTGCTGATATTTAAGGTTGAATATTTAGTGTTTTGTAAGGTGCAAAAAGCATGCTCAAATCGATTTGTTATGCCAATATAACATAACAATATTGCTTATACCCCAAAAGGCTTCTTGCGAGCGCTAAGATACTAGCTAATTCCGAAATTAAAAATGCCCAATCATAGACTGGGCATCAATTTTATAGTAGATCGACGATATTAAATAAAAATGGCAAGTTACTTACATCGCACCGCTCAACCATCTACCCTTGCTACCTTCCGGTCCTGGGGGAGTTCAACAGGAGCTGGCCGTATAAGACTTGCCGCTGCGAAGATACAAAGAAAGTTTTTAGTTTTAAACTTAAACCTAATTCTTATAAAAAAAAATTAATTGCCGATCGAATTTTGTGCATTCCTTGAATCAAAATTTGTGATCCCTATCAGCTGATCTGTGCGATCGGTAAATGATTTATAATATATCAATATGGTATAATTATTTTCCGTCTCGAAAAAATTACCATTGGTATCGGTTATTAATGACGGATTTTTTTTATCAACCAAAACATAATCATAGTTATAATAACCCTGCTTCATGAATTTACTGATCTCGTACTGATTTTTATCCGGATTGAATTTCAATTTCGTAGAATCGGTGAACCGGTAGTTGGTTAGTTGTCCGTATAAATAAACATCCTTATCCGGATATGGTTGTTGATCCGGTGTTACATAACTAAAATGAACGTTCGCATAATCGGCCTGCGTACCCGGACTAATATTATCAAGCGTACCTATCTGATACAAGCCATTATAATCGGTATAAAAGACATACGGCTGACTAGATCTGTCAACATCTTTCACAAGCGTGATATCAGGAATTTCTCCTTTTTTATAACTCACACTTTTCATGCGGTCGCTATGTAAACTAAAACTCCGCATGTCTAACCAGCGCCATTCTCTGCCTCCCGGAAATACAAAAATATTTTCTGAATTATATTCTAAATTATTGCCTCGTATAAAAGTTGGCGGTACGCCGTTGCCTTGTGCAACATCCCAACGATAATTTTGCAGCACAACTACTTTTATTTCCTGGCTTGTATTAAATGTATTGATAGAGCCAATATTAACCGTGAATTGTAAACGTTGGTTCAATTTATATTGCGGGCCAAACGGCGCACTGATCAATGCTGATACCGTTGCCTTTGAATTCAGCACCAGCATACGTCTTGTAAATGCCAGTTTTGATGTATCGCCATCTAAAAAAACTTTCAACAAATAATTACCTGATCTTGTTGGCACCATACTTTCTTCAGGAAGTGCCATTTGATAATGCGTATAGCTTACAGTTGTCAAGTAAGAAAAACTGTAATTGGTTATTTGCGATTGCGTAAATCCTGTCAGGTAATCGAACTGGCTCATATCAACCGGCTTCCAATTAACATCACACATTTGATAAGTGTAATAATAATTTTTGATATCTGCATCCATATCATCAAAACTAAGACTAAGCTTATCGCCGCTATTAAGATTAATGACCGGCATAGTTAACTGGCTCCCTACCGGATTAAATCTTACCGTACGGATATTGCTATAATAAGTATCATCCTGTGCAATAACAGCGGTACTCATTGATAAAGATAAAAAGGCGATTAAGACTAAATATTTAAAATGATTCATATAGTTATTAAAATATTTACTTTTGAAAGATAACAAATGTACGTTGTTTGAATATTTCCGCCTTTATAGCCAAAAGAATAGCTTTTAACAGTGAACGAACTTTTTCGCGGTTCATTATACGGTTAGCTGTTGGTGCAACCGCCATCAGCGTAGCTATTATGATCATTTCACTAAGTTTTGTTAATGGTTTCCAACAGGTGATCAGCAACAAGGTCTTTAGTTTTTGGGGGCATATCCGTGTGCAACAAAGCATGGACGACAGGTCAAATATCGCAGAAGAATACCCCATTACTGCCAATGATACCATCGAAACCTACTTACGCAGCTTTCCACAAATAAAAAGTGTTGAGCGGTATGCCACTAAATCTGCCATCATAAAATACCATACGGAAATTGAAAGTGTTTTGTTAAAAGGTATCGATAGCTCTTTTAATTTTTCGAGGTTACAACCTTTTCTGCAGCAAGGTACCTGGCCGGTATTTAAGGATAGTTCTTACAGCAAGGATATTGTTATCTCGGCTTACACAGCCAGGCAATTGGCCGTAGATGTAAATGATAGTACAGATGTACTTTTTTTACGAAAAGATGGCACGCCTTCTCCACGACGGCTAAGGATCAGCGGCATTTATAAAACATCGATCGACGAGTATGATAAAAACTTTGCGCTGTGTGACATCAAAATGATAAGGCGACTGAACAATTGGGAAAGCGATCAGATAGGCGGTTATGAAATATTTTTAAATGATTACAAAGATATCGATACGGTCAATTCCATCATTTACGATCAACTGCCGCAGGGGTGGTACAGCAGAACGATCAAAGATATTTATCCTAACATTTTTGATTGGCTGGACTTGCAGGATAGGATCAAATTTATTTTAGTAGGCATTATGATCATTGTTGCAGTTGTAAATCTTATCACCTGTTTATTAATTATCGTTTTAGAAAGAACAAGGATGACAGGCATATTAAAAGCCATCGGTGCAAGTGATTGGGATGTTCAAAAAATATTTTTGTATAACACTTCCTTTATCGCGATAGCAGGAATTATTATTGGCACCATATTAGGTGTTGGCATTTGCTGGCTGCAAGAAAAAACAGGATTTATAAAATTAGATGAGGAAGCTTATTATATGAGTGTGGCACATGCACAAGTAGTATGGTGGCAGGTTGTATTGGTTGATGTTGCTACATTAGCTATTTGTTTTGCTACATTGATCATCCCAACATTATTGGTTAGAAAAATAAAACCGGTAAAAGCAATTCAGTTCAGATAAATTTTTTTTATGGAAATGCAAGATCTAAAACCTGTCCTGATACATTTAATAAAAATTGTATTGATAGAAACTGTCTATTGTACAGTAGCTTTTTATGGCTATGCTTTATTTTCGTTCATGTTTTTTGGCGAAGGCGATAAAAGCTTTGCGTATACAAAGCAGAATGGCTATATCTATTGGTGCGTAATTATTATTCCGCCAACCCTATTTAATTTGATTTACTTGTTTGTAAATTTTCACAAAGGCGACCTGGGGAAATTTTATGCAGATCTGCTAGTTCAAATATTTCTTATTATTTTTTCTTTCACTGTATACAAAATTTGCACGAACGTTTAGCTATCATAAATGCGATAAAATAATACCGGTTGCCACTGCCGCATTCAATGATTCCGCACTGCCAATTTTTGGGATCGTTATTTTTTCTGTTGCCGCTTCCATCAATTCCGCACTGATCCCTTTTGATTCATTGCCGATCATTATAAAGCCTTCTTTCAATCCTTTTAGTGTGCTGATACCTTTTCCATTTAATGCAGCTGCGTATATTTTTATTTTATTGTTGGATCGAATAAATTTTGAAAGATCAGTATATAAAATATTTACTCTTGCTAAACTACCCATGGTACTTTGCACTACTTTGGGATTATACTGATCAGCGGTATCGCTTGAACAAATGATCGCGGCAATACCAAACCAATCTGCTATCCTGATGATGGTTCCCAAATTTCCAGGGTCCTGGATCGTATCCAATAGTAATGTTACCCGACCCTTGATCACAATTTCTTTTGGCTGCATCTTCTTAAAAACAGCCAATACCTGCGATGCAGTGCTTAATGCAGATACTTTCTGCAATTCAAAATCCTTTACTTCCAGCAGGTCACCCGAAAAATGCTTTCTGATGAGCATTTCATTGGCGTGTAGCCACTCTTGCTCGCCTATCAGCTGCTCGCAAACAAACTGGCCAGACTGCAAAAGCTCTAAAACGACCTTGTTTCCCTCTGCAATAAAAGCCCCTTCCAGATCCCTGAATTTTTTGTGGTGTAAACTTTGAATATATTTGAGCTGAGATTTACTTAACATCTACTTTAAATTTATACTTTCTGTAATATAATGGCCGGAAAAAGACTCTTATACTATTTTAAAAATATGCTTTTTATTACAGTATTGCTGTCTTCCTGTACCGTTGTTAGAAAACACCAGCGAGGCAAGCCCTTTGTTTACAAAAATACCATCGAAGTTAAGGGAGGAAAATTTACTCCGGCAGAAAAAGGTGTATTAAAACAACGATTGCTGGCACAGCTGGATGACAGCTCGGCAATGATACCTAACGATATTTTTTTTGTTATACACGTCATTAATAATCCGCCCGCATATGATAGCGGCTATTCAGGTGTTTCTGCAAGAAACATGAAAGCCTCCATGCTGCACATCGGTTATTACAATTCTTCTGCTTCTTATACAGCAGATACACTTACCAGACGAAAAAGAACTTTAAGCGCACGTCATTGGCCATGGCGCACAGAAATTCAAAAAAGAGTGGCGGTTAATTATACGGTAGTAACAGGCCCGCCAACATTGATTGATACGGTGAGTTATTCTTTTAAAAAACCTGAGCTGGAAGATCTTGCGCTTAAATCTGCTAACCGGTCTTATTTAAAAAAAGGTGAACCTATTACTAAAGGAAATGTTTTAGGTGAAACCGGGCGCCTGGTAGAGTTGTACCGCAATTACGGTTTTTATAAATTTACTTCAGACGATATAAAAGTAAAAGGTGATACAACCATTGCAGCCTTAACAACGATCACTACTGATCCGTTCGAAAACCTTCGCTTGCTGGCCGAATCGAATGAAGAAAGAAACAAACCAACTATTAAATTAGATATAGGCTTAAATCCCACTACAGACAGTTTACGTTTGAGAAAATATTATATCCGCAATGTTTATATCTATCCGGATTATACAAGCGCTGACGCCACTAATGATAGCAGTTATACGGAAGTGAAAACAAAGAGCCATTTTATTATCCGGTACCATAAACAATTATTCCGCACCTCTCTTATTACCAGGCAATTATTGATAAAACCGGGGAACGTTTACAGTCAGGATATTTATTCTAAGACGATGAATAATTTTGAACAAACGAATGTTTGGCAAAGTAGTAACATCACGATCGTTGATCTGAAAGATACTACCGGCAAGCCGGATAGTGTGGGCAAGCTAGATATGATCGTACAATTAACGCCTGCAAAAAAATATGGTTTTGAAGCGAATATTGAAAGTAGCTATTCAACAAATAATACTAATACTCCGGGAGCAAATTTATTTGGAGTAGATGGAAACATATCTCTTCAGGATAGAAACTTAGGTAAGCGGGGTGTAAAAATGACGAATGCTATACATGCAGGTGTTGAGTTTGATCTTGAAGCGCAGCAAAATGGCGGCAACGTTATTAATTCAACCGACTATGGATTTAGTAATAGTTTTTTATTCCCAAAGTTTATTACTCCGTTTAAATATATTAATAGAAAACGATTAGTTTCTCAACAATCATTTATTAATACGGGAGTTTCATATGTAAAACGTCTACAGTTATTTAATCAGGAAAATTTAAGTATCGCGATGGGCTATCAATGGAGCAACCGCCAAAACCATAAATGGACATTTAAGCCATTAGATTTTGAATTTTCTTATTTATATAATGAATCAGATAGTTTTAAACGCGATCTGGATAGTGTTCCTTATTTGAAATATGCATACAATACGGCATTGGTAATGGGTAGTAGTATCAGTTATATTTCAACTGTGGTGAATGCTAAGCATATTAACAGGCAACATATTTTCAAAACTAATCTTGAAGAATCAGGCTTGATATTAGGTCAGATAGGTTTTGTTAAAAACTATCTGCGCCGATTTGTAAAGTATGACATTGATTATACGCATCTTATTTCTTATAGAAAATCCTCGGTGGCATTACATGCTTTTGGTGGTGTTGGTGTACCAATAGGTAAAGATTCTACGTTACCTTTTTTTAAGCAATACTTTAGTGGGGGCTCTAATAGTATGAGAGGTTGGCCAATACGAGGGATCGGGCCAGGGGCAAGGCCTTTAGACGGATATACTAACAATACAAGCCTCAATGACAGAACGGGGGATATTAAACTGGAATTAAATGCAGAATACAGGTATGATATAATTTCTATTATACCTAATACATTGATGCTAAGGGGTGCCTTGTTTGCTGATGTCGGTAACATCTGGAATTTCAATAATATTAGTGGTGCAGATAGTTTGCAATTCAGATTGAGTACGCTTTATAAACAATTGGGTGTTGATCTTGGAACAGGATTCAGATTTGATTTTAATTATTTTCTGATCCGCTTTGATTTTGGTTTCAGATTTAAACGGCCGGAAGATGCTGATGTTAATAATGGCTGGAAAGCCCCTTCGATAGGCTTTGATGATGCATTTCAAAAAATATTTACCAGAGGGAACGGCGATGAGAATAGAATATGGCGCTATGAGAATTTCAACTTTTCTATCGGGCTCAGCTATCCTTTTTAGTTAAAACTTCTTCAACCGGTACCGCATCTTCTACAGAGAACGCTCCTATCCTTGTTCTGCGCAAAACACTTAGATAAGCGCCGCAACCTAAAGCTGCACCCAGGTCATTTGCCAAACTGCGTATATACGTTCCCGTTGAGCACAGTATTTTAAATTCAACAACCGGTAATTCGATTCGTGTAATATCAAATTGATAGATCATTACTTTTCTGGCCTTCAATTCTACTTCTACCCCTTTTCTTGCTAACTCATACAAAGCAACCCCGTCCTTTTTTATTGCTGAATACATTGGTGGCAGTTGTTCTATTTCGCCAACAAATTTTTCAGCTGCTGATAATATTTCTTTTTCGGTAAGATGCGCATATTCTTTTGGCTGCTCGGGTATACTCTCCAGATCGTAAGTAGCCGTAACTTCTCCTAATGTAATTTGCCCTGTATACTCCTTTTCCTGAGCCGCATAATCATTGATACTTTTTGTAAATTTTCCTGTGCAGATAATTAAAAGTCCCGTTGCTAAAGGATCTAATGTACCCGCATGACCGATCTTTTTTATCTGCAACAGGCCGCGCAATTTACGCACCATGTCAAAAGAGGTCCAATGCAATGGCTTATCTATCAATAAAACTTTCCCTTCAGCAAAGGGTTGCTGTATCGCAGGATCAAGCGGAATAATATCTCTACGCTCGCGTTTAGGCAGTTTTTCGCCTGTAGCTTCCGCATATTTACTTCTGTATGTTACTCTTCTTGCCAAACGATATTTTTTTGCAAATGTACTGCTGCTAAAATTAATAAGCGAAAGCAGTTTAATTTGTAACCATAATTGTTATAATTTACAGCTCTTTTTAAAACAAAGTAACATGACAATTACCGCATTGAACGAACAGTTTGGTCATTCAAAACAAATTGAATTTTCTACCACAAAAGGCGATCTGCCGATCGTTACTTTAACGAATCAATATGCAACAACAATAATATCATTATACGGAGCCCAGGTTTTAAGTTATATTCCTACAGGAGAAACTGATATTTTGTGGATGAGCGATAAAAGCCTGTTTCAGGAAGGCAAAGCCATCAGAGGTGGTATTCCTGTTTGCTTTCCCTGGTTCGGGCCAAATCCTACAGACAGTAAAAAACCGCAACATGGTTTTGCAAGGCTCTCGACCTGGACAGTAAAAACTACAAACGCATCTCCGGAAGGCTATTTGTCAATTACGCTGGCATTAAAAGATTCACCTGCAACAAAGGCATTATGGCCTTTCGCTTTTACTGCAGAAATAATTATAATGGTTGACACTAAACTTGAACTAATATTACGCTGTATTAATAATGATGATAAAGCTTTTGATTATTCAGATGCCTTACACAGTTATTTTAATGTGAGCGATATCAGCAACATTACGATCGACGGATTAGTAGATGCAACTTACTTTCCTGCAGGAATTGATACCGGTATTCAACAAAAAGAAAAATTATTAGCAATAACTAAAGAAGAGAACCGCCGTTACCTTGATCATACTGCAACCTGTGTGATCAATGATCAAGGATACAAAAGAAAGATCCGTGTTGGCAAGGCCGGAAGCAAAACAACAGTAGTATGGAACCCGGGAGCAGACGTTACTAAAACCATGAGCGATATGTTGCCTGATGGCTATAAAACTTTTGTTTGTGTTGAAGCAGCCAACGCCTTTAATAATATTATAAAATTGGGGCCTGGTGAAAGCTTTAATCTTTCAACGATCATTCGATCAGAAGCTGAATAACATAATTATATAACATTTTATTCTTATTGTGTAACGATGCTATTCAATAGTTATACTTCCTTTGTTAGGTCTTAATCGTAATAACAAAACAGGAGCATCCATTGGAAATCAATATCCCATTACAGGCATTCGTTCAGCATTTTGTCTTACAAAAAACTGACGGCACCATTACCTTCGCAGCTACTATCGTTTCTTACTATAACGGCATTACAACGGAAAAACGCTGTGATGTTGAGATAGTAGTATTGTTCGATAAGCAGTTCATTAATATCCTTAATGCTAATAATAAAGAAATGCCCGGTCAGTTTGATGCGGAGCAAGACACCATTAGTTATGTACCTAATTTATGCCTGCGTATAGATAAAAAAGATGCCGAAGCTATTGTATTGATCTTTCCTAAGAAATAATCCCTAATTTGTAGCACCAATTTGTAGTATCATGAAAGTTTATATCAAGAATATGGCATGCGAATGCTGCATTGCATTTGTGCAAGATGAACTTGAAAAGCTGGATATCAATGTACAAGCTATTGATATCGGCGAAGCCACTTTGCAGGAAGATATTTCCAAAGAAAAAGCAGCCCAGTTAAATACAGCTATCAAGCGTGCAGGACTCGAAGTGATCGAGAGCAAAGATGGCTTGCTATTGGATAAGATCAAAAAATCGATCTCTGATTATGTAATGAAATCAAAAGAAAAACCAGGCGTTAATTTATCCAGTTATTTAAGTAAAGAACTTCATTATGATTATGCGTATTTAACAAGATTTTTCTCTGGAATGGAAGCTAAAACAATTGAGCAATATCTTATCGCTTTTAAGATCGACAAAGTAAAAGAAATGCTCGTTTTTAATGAATATACACTAACTGAAATCGCTGATAAATTACATTACAGTAGTGTTGCCCATTTATCAGCTCAGTTTAAAAAGATAACAGGATTAACACCCAGCCATTTTAAAAATTTGAGAAGAGAAAGAGGATTGGTATCGCCTGAATTCCTGAAGAAAAAACACAAATCGATTTAATCATCAGCAGGAAAAACGGAGATCGAATCTTTCAACATTATTAATGAATCGGTACAGGTATTTTTGTATTCAATATCCCAATAAGCCGTTACGTCTTTGCGGCCTTTAATATCAACTCCCACCGAAGCATATTTTGTATTTGTATACCGTAATGAATCATCTGCTAATGCTATTGTAAACTCCTGGTTATTATTTATTTTGAGATGTAGTGATTGATACTCTTTATTCAATGCAAAAAAATACATTGTTAAATAAACAGAATCTTGATTTACTCTTTTAATGATGGTTTGTGTCAAAGGCTTCCATTCTGTATTAGTTATGTTTCCTGATGTATCATATTCTTCGGTATAATCTGCGGTATCTTCATCAATAATAAATTGATAGGATTTTAATTTGCCGTTTTCATAAAAAGAATAGCATCCTGCATTTACGGCATCTTCTCCTTTATCTTTTAAGATCACTATTTTTTCATCTGCAAAACTATCAACAATAAATGCTCTGTCGCGGTTCTTATTCAGCAAACCATCCATCGTAACAATACAATTTGTATTGCAATGAGTGCGACAACATCCATTCAATAAAAATAAAATGCAACAACAAAGTATAATTCTCATGGTTACAATTATACAACTTTCTTTACATTTTCAAAAAGTAATAAAAAACCCGGACTAATCCGGGTTCCTATTATCTATAAAAAATCATTTAAAAATCATTATTACTTTTTGGCGGACTGCCCACAGTTTTTTTGGCTTTCACTTTATCGGTGTCTTTTACAGCCTTGGTCTTAACATCAGTCTTTGCCGCTTCATCATTTGTTCCATAATCATCGGTAGATGATGGATCAGAATAATCACCTGCATCTCCGTTACCCTGATCTTCAGGATAACTAGTGCTATCTGTTTGATTAAATAAAGCAGCATTCAGATCTGCATATTCAGGATTATTTAACGCCTGTGGTGGCTCAGGAAAATCTAATATTTTTCCGTACGGTAATTTTTTATCGGCGTATACTTTAGTCATAAAATTACCCCACTTAGGCAATGCCATTTCGTTACCACCGGAAGTACCGGAATATATTTTTAAGAACTGATCGTCACAACCAACCCATGTGCCGGCTAATAATTCCGGCGTATAGCCTATGAACCATCCATCGGTATTATCATTTGTTGTACCTGTTTTACCTGCCTTTCTTACTGGGATATCATAATTTTTTAAAGAGTGCCCTGTTCCAAAATCTACCACACCTTCCATTAATTTAACCATGGTGTAGGCATTTACTTCACTGATAACCTGTTTTGTTTCAGGTACAAACTCCTGTAATATATTACCATCTTTATCTTCGATACGAGTAACCAAAATCGGTTCTGTATTGTATCCTTTATTTGGGAACATGGTATAAGCACGCAACATTTCAAGCATCGGTACTTCTGCTGTACCTAATGCAATGGATGGCACATCAGGAATAAAACTTTTAATGCCACAAGTGTGTGCAAATTCCACCAAACGATCCGGGCCAATAACAGACATTAATCTGTACGCCACAGGATTTTTTGAATGTGCCAAACCATATGCCAGTGTACCACCGCCGCCGGTTATACATTTACCATTTAAACAGATAGTACCGCCCGGCACCAATGTTTGTGGTGTGTAACCTGCGTCCTGAACAGCCAATGTATAGAGCAATGGTTTGAATGTTGAGCCTACTTGTCTGAGTGCAGTAACGTGATCAAATTTGAACCATTTAAAATCGATGCCACCTACCCAGCATTTTACTTCGCCTGTTCTTGGATCCATACAAACAAAAGATGTTTGCATTAATTGTTTATGGTATTTAATAGAATCCCTTGGCGTCATCACGGTATCCAATTCCCTTGCTGCGTTCCAGGCAAATACTTTCATTTTTACCGGCACTGTAAATGATGCGGCTATCTCATCTTCACTAATGCTATCATCTTCCATGTTTTTCCAGCGGTCACTTTCTTTCATGGCTGCATCGATAACATTATCATGCCCTTTCCACATTTTAGAACCATTGGTTTTTAAAAGTGCATTTAATTTCTGTTGGATGATCGGCATATGTTCGATCACAGATTGCTCTGCATAATCCTGCATCTTAGAATCGATCGTTGTATATATTTTTAATCCATCCCTGTACAGGTCATAGCTGTCTCCTGTTTTTGGATTGCGGTGATCTTTGCACCAGTCTTTTAATCTATCTGCCAATACCTGGCGGAAATAAGGCGCTATACCAACATCATCATCAGATTTTTTAAAGTTGGTAACAAGCGGCATTGCTTTTAATTTATCCGCTTCATCTTGCGTTAAATATTCTTCCTTGCAATCTACCATTCTCTGAATAACGGTATTGCGGCGATTCAATGATGCTTTAGGATGCCTGATAGGATCGTACACAAATCCTTTTAACATACCTACCAATATAGCAGCTTCTTCAACACTCAAGTCTGCCGGCTCTTTTTGAAAATACGTACGTGATGCATTTCTTATCCCATAATTATAACCCCAGGGTGCGCGGTTAAGGTATAAGGTTAAAATTTCCTCTTTAGTAAAATTGCGTTCGAGTTTTACCGCTATTATCCATTCTTTAATTTTATCTACACTTCTTTTTAAAAGGCCGCCATGCCCTTGTTTCAGCATCATCTTGGCTAACTGTTGCGTTATCGGACTACCACCACCGTCTCTACCCAGTTTAAGAAAAACCCTTGCCACAGCTTTAGCATCGATACCTGAGTGATCGTAAAAGCGTTCATCTTCGGTTGCTACTAACGCATGAATGATGTTGGGTGATATCTGATCGTATTTTATTTCAGTGCGGTTCTCTGCAAAATATTTACCCATCAACAATCCATCGCTTGAATAGATCTCGCTTGCAAGATCAGCATCGGGATTTTCCAATTCTGTTAAAGAAGGCATTTTGCCAAACACACCTACATCTGCCGCTACAAAAAGAAGCACTATGAATAGCAAGCCGCTAAGAAAAATGATCCACAGAATTTTTACTGGACGTGTCATACGATATATTTTTACAGACTATTATATTTAATTAAACCTACCCGGATATTTTAATTGCAATAATTTTTTATACCCTGTAAGATCCTTATTCTTTTCTAATAATTGCAGACTCTCATCTGATATAATTTCAAAGTAATATTTATTTGGTTCTAACCAAGATATTTCATTTGGTGCCGCGGCACTTATTTTACCAAAATATTGTAACGCTGCATCAGCATCCGTAAATTTAGAGAATACCAGGATGGTGTGATCGGCATCGAGGCTGATCTTATCAATGCTGTATTGTCGTTCATAAAACATTTCATCATTATACCGTGAAAATGCATTTTTTGCTTCAGTCGTATAAGTATTATCAACTTTTGTCATCACCATTATTATATGCTGTGGCGATGATTCATTGAAAGAGAACTGATTGGAAGGAACAACTACAGGTACAATTTTCTTTACACTATCTTTTATTGCAACAGGAGGTGCTATTTTTTTAACACTGCTATCATTTAGATTTTTTACCTGCGGCTGCACAGTTGCGACAGTATCATCGGGGATCGATACCGTTTCATCTTCTGTAGCGCGCGTGACTTGTAAATTAGTAAGATAATCTTCGATCTCTCTTCTTCGCCTTAAAACATTTATTAAATTTTGAGCCTTGGGTGCAAGCAGATTTCTTCGATAGAACCTGGTAATATGTTGAAGATCTTTTATGGCTGCGCTATCATCGCATTTATATTGAATGTAATAAATGGCTTCGATGTATAACAATTGCGGACTCCAATAATTTTCTCCATACAAAGTATCAGCATTGTTTTTTTCTGCTATGGCAGAATCGAATTGTCCTTCAATAAAAAGATCGTAAATGCGTTTATACCTGTCCGATACTACCGAGTTATTCGTTAATGGCCTTGCATGATTCGGATCTGTTAATAATTCAGCTGAACGACTATCCGGCAAAACTGTTACCAATAAATTTTTATAGAAGGCCATCTTTGTCGTATCACCTAATTTATGATAGCAATAGTAAAGATCGAAATAGAGCTCCCCCATATACAAACTATCCGGAAATAACCGTAAGGACCTTTCATAGGTTGTTACAGCATTGCTATAATCTTCCAGGTTATTCTGATACAATTTACCGAGCCTAAATAAATTTTTTGCCAATAAACTATTGCTAGCATCCATCTTATCGCTTGTCAACGGAATGTTCGACATCAGGCCCTTATAACTTATGTCCGGAGGTGGTGCTACTTTTTGTGTAGTATCAACAACGCCTACTACAACTGCCGAAGTGTCGTCAGGGTTAAGCGATCCTGCTGCAACACTATTGGCTGCTGCACTTTTTCTATTCCAGTTATCAGCATTCGTTCTATCGCCCCATTTACTCTTAAAATCTTTATATCCACTCGCCTTAAGTGTTGCGTTATAAAAATACCAATCGCCTTTATCATTGCTTCCGAAGAGATCTGCCGATTGATTGGGATTGTTATTAAAACTGATATCTGTACTTCCGCTTACATCATCATAGTAAGCTTCTTTTTTATTTTTTATTCCTTTTTCCTTTCGTAATTCTTTCACTTCTTTTTTTACAGCGGCCTCTCGATCCTTTGGAGACATAGCAGCCAATTGTTGCAGGCTATCTTCCCTGGCAATAATATTTGTTGAGACTGCGATCTTAGCCAGGTTTTTTGCCCGCTCTTGTGCACGCGCAAATTTTTCATCTAACATACTCATACTATCACCTGTTTGCAGACTATCATAAAAATTATATGCCTGGGGATAGTGTTTACGGGTGAATGCTATATCTCCGAGATCGATCAATGCCTTGTTCTTATAAAGAGTATTGCCTTTATTAAGCGATAAACTTTTTGTGTAATAAGATATAGCAGCGGAAGTATCAGGTTTTTCCATTGATAATTGTCCGGCAGAATAATAAATTATATCCTGGTAATTTTCATACTTATACTTTTTTGACATGTGCAAGAGGTTATCGATACCTCTATCTAATTGCGCAGAATCCTGGTCCTTCAACATTTTCGCATTGTCTAGATCTGCGAAAATATCCAGCAAAGGGTTTGTCGTATTTGTTGCTGCTCTGTTATAATAGATAGAGGCTTTATCATACTGATGCGTCATCTCATACATCTGTGCTAATAAAAACTGCCATCGCGCTTTATCCTGAAAATCATCTGCATTATCTAACCCTTTTTCTAAATGCACCGCCGAGCTATCGTAATTGCCTTGTTGAAAAAATAAAAATGCATCTACCTCTTCCAGCGCGGGACGTAACCTGTCCGGAAGATTAGGGTCATATTGCAATGTATTGATAACACCACCTGCCTCTAAATATCTTCCCTGTTCAATAAATGTTCTAACCAGCCATATCAATGCATCGTTTCTACTTGGAGGTAGTGCTGTTGCCCTTTGTAAAACATTCGGTGTTTCTTTAGTTGCGATCGATAAATTTCCACCGCTGGAATTATCTACTGTTCCAACAACCTGATCTTCATCACTGTTTCGCGGATGACGTGGAAATAGATTAAAATTGATAAATTGAAAAGTGATCGCAGCAGAGTCTAATTGCTTTCGGTAGAAATATGCTTTGCCTAATAACAAATACATATTATCGATCCAGTCGTTTCTAAGATCATGTAATAATATTCCGGCTGTTGCTTTTAAAATAACAGAATCGAGGTCTTTTTTTTGAGACATTGTATTCTCAAAAGTATAGGGATAAAAAGCCAGCAATTTTGTGTAATCATCCTTTTGATATGCCTTGGCTCTTTCAACCACCAAATTCACTTTGAGGTTGGCGTCGTAATAGTAATTATAATGGGTAAAAGTATTTTCAATAAATTCACGTACAATCGTCGGTTTTTTGGGTAACATTTTCTCCGAAACCAGCTGGTGATCTTTAAATTTGTCAGGTTTTTTAAGACTATCTACAAGATGTTGCGCCCAATTTGGTTGGCTATAAGCAATATTGAAACAGCTGCTTAAAATAAATACCGATAAAATTTTGGGGAATATCCTCGTAAACATGAAACAAAAGGTTAATATAGCACAGTTAAATGTCGGTTATTTTTAGCAATTAAAAGGTATAATGGCCTGTGTTTATTAATTTTAACATCCAATCAAAAAAATATGGTAAAACTTGATGCTAATAGCACACTAAAACGCCTCCGAAACCGTTATAGGTTGGTAGTGATGAATGAGGATACTTATGAGGAAGTGATCAAGTTCCGATTGAGCAGACTTACTGTTTACATTTTTTTGAGTAGCACATTTGTTTTTCTTACCATTGTAACCGTAGCATTAATCATTTTTACCCCTATAAAATACTATTTACCGGGTGTGGGTTATGGAGATGTAAAACAAGTGGCGGCGTATAGAAAGTTAAAGATCAGGACAGATTCGATTGAAAATCAATTAAAAAACAAACAACAATACCTGGATGCTATTACCAAAGTTTTAAGTGGGAACGTTACAAGCAAAGATACCACCCAACTTAATTTACCAAAAACTGATAATAGTGATGACTAACAGCCAAGAATAACCGAAATTGCATACACCTAATCTAAAATATACCACCGCTAAAACTAACTTGTATGTTTAACACAAAACTTAAAGCTTCTCTAAATGAAGGCACAAACACTACCATTATTGGTAATGGCACTATTATTACCGGCAATATCGAAAGCCTGGGAGACATAAGGATTGATGGCATGCTCGTTGGCGATATCACTGTAAAAGCAAAGTTGTTAATAGGCCCTGATGGCGTGGTGCAAGGCAGTATACAATGTGAGCAGGCAGACATATTAGGCAAAGTAATTGGCACTATAAAAGTGAATGACCTTGTACAACTTCGTGGAGAAGCCGTTATTGCAGGTGATATTTATGCAGGTAAATTACATGTAGAACCATTTGTTATCTTTAACGGACAATGCCATATGGGTGGATCGGGTACCACAAGGATTATTGGGTTAAAAGATGAAGTAAAGGAAGGAATGATAGCAACAGGTTAGCAGGTACCCAATAAATTTGATATTTAAACAGCAGTTGAACACTAAGCATGGCTCTCAAAAAATTAGTCCCTCTTTTTATAGTATATATATTGTTTTCGATCTTGTTCTTTTCTGCGCAATCTTTATTGGTCAAATTCGGCGTAGATAAAAATGTGTTACTGATAGCCAACAGTTTATTCTTTATCCTCGGCCTTATTACTTTCTTTATTCAGTACAAAGCTTTACAGCACAGCAATCCCAATGTTTTTATAAGAAGTGTAATGAGCGTGATGATGATAAAGATGTTTGTCTGCATCATTGCCGTACTTATTTATGTTCTTTCCTTCAGGGACAGTTATAGCAAACCTTCCATATTTGCCGGCGTAATTTTATATTTTGTATATTTAACGGTAGAAGTTAATGTGATGCTAAAACTGAATAATCAGAAAAATGCCTAAGCAGGAAGCCCCGCTAAACCAATTACAATCTTATTTACCGGCCGGATCTTATGAAGAAGTGGCGTATTATCTCCACCACTATAAAGTACAACTAACGATCACCCGGGAACGAAAAAGTATTTTAGGCGATTACCGCCATTCCTTCGCAGATAAAAATCACCGCATTAGCGTTAATGGAAACTTAAACTCCTATTCTTTTTTAATAACATTACTTCATGAGCTTGCTCATTTATTTACTTATGAACGCTTTGGCCACAGAGTATCGGCACATGGCACTGAATGGAAAACGGAGTATGGTAAAATACTGGCCCAGTTCCTATTGAAAAAAATATTTCCCGCAGATATAGAAAAAGTATTATTGCAAACACTCAAAAACCCTGCAGCCAGTAGTTGTGCAGATGATGGTTTACTCAGGGTACTTAGAAAGTATGATGCAAAGAAAGACAATTCTCTTTTAGTAGAATCCCTACCGCAGGGGACACTGTTTAAAATAAAAGGCGAAAGGGTATTTAGAAAAGAAGAAAAAGTACGTAAACGATACAGATGTGTGGAAGTTAAAACCGGTAAAGTGTATTTATTTAGTCCGGTATACGAGGTAGAGATCGTTTAATATTAAATTGATATTTATATCAAAAACCATTATTTTCGATTATCCAAACCCAAAGAACCCTAAAACAAACAATTAGTGGAGTTACTGAAAAAATATAGTGAAGAAGAATTGATCTTGTCGCTCCAACAAAGAGATCAGCAGGCTTTTTCGTATTTATATGACAATTACGCTCCGGCTTTAAATGGTGTCATATATAGAATGGTAGAAGAAAAAGAACTGGCAGAAGATATCCTACAGGAAGCCTTTATAAAGATCTGGGATAATTTTACTCATTACGATAGTTCTAAAGGCCGTTTGTTTACGTGGATGATCAATCTTACACGTAATCTTACTATAGATACTTTACGCAGTAAGAATTATAAAAAGCAACAAAAAATCTCTGCTGATGAAAATTCCGTAAGTAATTTATCTAACAATTATTCCGGCGCCGAAAGGTTTGATACCATTGGCTTAAGGAAAAATCTAGAAAATCTCAAACCCGAACAAAAAACCATTATCGACCTGGCTTATTTCAGCGGTTATACGCAGGAAGAAATAGCCAAAGAGATAGGTATACCGTTGGGTACTGTAAAAACCCGAATGAGAACGGCAATTATTGAATTAAGAAAAATGTTATAACAGAGTGCAAGCAAACGACATCATATCATCAGGTTTATTGGAGCTATATGCTACTGGTTTAACTTCGAAAGAAGAAACCATACAAATAGAACAATGGGCAAAACTACATCCTGAAGTAGCAGCAGAACTTTCTGCTATTGAAAAGGGATTAGAATCCTATGCCCAGGCGCATGCAATACAACCGGCACCATCTGTAAAAGGAAAAGTATTAGCACAGATTAACACCGATAAAAAAACTACAATAATCCCATTCAATAATGGCGCAAGAAGTGTTGCTCCTTTCTGGAAATATGCAGCTGCTGCCTCGGTTATATTATTTATTAGTAGCGCCATCATCAATGTATCGTTATATAATAAAGTTAACGAAACGGCAAAAAATTTAGACCAGACACAACAATCATTGGCTTCTTTACAACAGAGCAATGAAGATATGAAAGGATCTAATGAATCGATGAAACAGGATATGGGTGTTGTACAAAGTAAATACAGCGAGCCCGTTGTTTTGAATGGCATAGGTGTTGCACCAAACGCCGTGGCAAAAATATTCTGGATGAAAAATACCGGCGAAGTCTATATTGACCCAAGTAATTTGCCCGATGTGCCATCCGATAAACAATTACAATTATGGGCGATAGTTGACGGTAAACCGGTTGATGCAGGTATGATCGTAACAGCTAACAACGGCCAAAAATTCAAGATACAAAAAATGAAAAGCTTTGGTAAAGTAGATGCCTTTGCTATCACCATAGAAAAGAAAGGCGGAAGCCCTGCTCCTACAATGGACCAAATGGTAGTGATGGGTAAACCTACATTATAAAAAGAAATTTACTATAAATAAAAATGCCGGCTAAAATAGCCGGCATTTTTATTTTACTCCACAAAAGCCTTACTGGTATTGCATTATAACTCATCACTAAAAAAATATTTTCGAATAAAAAAACCATCCTTCTTCATTTGTCGTAATTGAATACAGTTAAAACATACACTTAAACTAAAACCAAAAACAAATGAAAAAGTTATTAATCGCAGTAGCAGTATTATTCAGCTCTGCATCATTCGCACAAACAGTAATGGTAGGTGGCGCAGCAATGTACCCAACAAAAAATATCGTTGAAAATGCTGTTAACAGTAAAGATCATACAACATTAGTTGCTGCTGTAAAAGCCGCAGGCTTAGTTGAAACATTAGAAAGCGCAGGTCCTTTTACAGTATTTGCTCCTACTAACGAAGCATTCGGCCTATTGCCAGCAGGAACAGTTGATTTTTTAGTTAAACCAGAAAACAAAGCTATGTTGGTTAAGATCTTGACTTACCATGTTGTTGCAGGCAAATGGAGTTCAGCTGATCTGATGAAAAAAATTGCAGACGGCGGTGGAAAAGCAGAATTGAAAACTGTTGAAGGTGGTTCATTATGGATCATGATGGACGGCGACAAATTAGCTATCAAAGACGAAAAAGGTGGAGTAGCTTATGTTACAATTAAAGATGTAAATCAAAGCAATGGTGTGATCCACGTTATCGATCACGTTTTAATGCCAAAATAGGTTTTACAAGGGTTGATGGTAATTGAGATGAAGAGCCTCGGAGTGATCCGGGGCTCTTTTATTTTTCAAAATAAGATATACTTCCTCCAACCCATGTTTCATTTTCGTTGTACCGTGTGCCGATCATTTTTCCTTTACTGAGCCTTGTTAAATTATGTATGGCTACCGGCCGCTCCCATTCATCTTTCCAGAAATAAAACAAACGTATCTCTACTTTCGCATTTCTATCAGGAGTTTCAACAGCCGCAGCATATTTCACTTTTTGCTGCAGTATCCAATTTTCCGGATCGGTTACTTTATCAATATCTTCTTTTGTTACATCAATAATAACGCCCATACCCGCATAAGAGAATAATGGTTTTAATACATAATTTTCCAGATCAGCGGGCAGTTCTTTTACCTCATGCAAAAAATACGTTTGAGGAATATATTGGTTACGCATAAAGGGCAAAGTGTATTTACTGATCCGATAAAACCAATTAGGATGAGATATCCATTCAACATCCCATGGATAAGTAATATCAATGATTCTTTTGCCTTTCAACTCTTGCAGGTCATCAAACACAAGCCTGTTGAATATTTTTTTTATCTGGATCTGTTCGCCATTCGACTCATAAAATAGTTTATTCTCTTGCGCTATCAGTGCTGTTACACAGACAGCTTTAATACCCAACAGATCCTCAGTACAATAAAAATCAAGACGCGTTTTTTGTTTGTCGGGAAAGATATCAAGAAGTATTACATTTTTAGGATCAGTATCTCCAACAATTATTTCTTTTAATAACTGCAGTGTTTTTTCTTTTGTGTAACCATTTAAATAGCTACTGTGTGTTGCCGGAATTGAGGCATAGGCCCGCATAATTTCATCCAGCATCACCTGAAACGAAAATAAAGAAGGAAAGCCCTGCATCTCTACTAATTGTGGTTCTAATTCACCTGCTATATTTTCGCAAACACCAAAATCCAATGCCAAAAAATGAGCATGCTTATTTTCATTGGCAACAATAAATTCTTTGGGAATAGCATTCGCAGTAATTTTTTTGAATCGCTCATCAACCAACACATCGATGATCTCTTCTCCTGCTTCCAATAACTTTTGTGTAAATAATTTTGGCACGAATACAGGAGTCTCCGCTAACCTGAAATCCAATGCCCGGGGGTGAAGCCGATCTATCTCACCGATAAATGCGCGGTATTTTTCTTCAGTGAAATTTTTATTGAATTGCTGACGTAATTCTTTTTGCATTGTCAATTGCTTATTGGTTAAATTGATTAATTGTTTAACTCCGTTTGATAATAACTATTTAACAATTCTAGCCATATAACAATTAAACTATTCAATAGCAATCTTCAAAAAATTAGGAAGCAAATGAGCATTTGTCATCATGATCTTATCGGGATCATTGAGCTGATCGATCATGCTGCGCCATTTTTCTTCTCCGTAATTTTCAATAACTGTTTGCTTTTTTTCTTCTGTCTGCAAATACATGCTCATCCCTACTGCGTCGGCTTCAGGATGAAACTGTGTGCCGATCATATATTTATCAAATCTTACTGCCATGATCGCTCTTTCCAAAGGCACATGTGGCCTGTCCTTTTCAATTGCTAATACTGTTGCCGGTGTTTTCCAAAAAGTTTCGGCGTTGGGTTGTATCACCTGGTAATCCCTGCTATCCACAGCATAAAACGGATCTTTCATTCCTTTAAATACCGGTTCGTTTTTCCCGTCATTTAATAAGTGGATAGGAAATACACCAAATGCAGTACTCTTTCGTTTACAAACATTTCCAATTTCAAAAAACCTGCAGACCAGTTGAAAAGAATGACAAATAAGAAAAGTATGTTTTTTAGGTTTAATAGTCGTGTTCCACTCAATTACTTCTTTTAACCAATTGAAATATGCTGTTTCCCATTCACTGCCTTCACTGTCCAGCGGACTGCCTGGTCCCCCCGTTGAGATAAAGATATCGTAAGACATATCGGGAACTTCATTCTTCAACCGCACTTCAAACTCATCGCACACAAGTTCAACCTTGTTCTTATCCGCAAACAACTTAAGGATATCGCGTATACAACGCATGCCTTCATTTGCCATGCCTTGATACAAATCCAAAATTGCTACGCGTATTATTTTTTTTTCTTTACGAGCCATGCTGCAATTAATTATCTATTCTTATTAATCCAAAAAAACATCATGAACATAATCAACAACGTTTACAAGACTTTTAGTCTGTTCAAATATCTTCAATTGCTTATCTGCACCAGTACCTTCTTTCATTATTTTGTGTACATAATCGATCGCATTTCTGCTCCCGAGTTCAGGTACTACATCATCAATAAAATCAAGCAATTCGTATATCAATACTTTTGTGTCTACTTCACGTTCTTTTCCAAAATCGATCAGGCTACCATCAATTCCATAACGGGAGGCGCGCCATTTATTTTCATTGATCAGTGCACGGGAGTAAGAAATAAAATTAAGATTCTGCATTCTTAATTTATACAACTTAGCGCTAATAGCCTGGAATAAAGCAGCAATGGTAATAGTTTCCTGCACTGTTAATGGCACATCACAAATACGGTATTCAACGGTATTAAAATCGGGATGCACGCGCAGATCCCACCATATTTTTTTTGCATTGTCTATACAATTGGTCTTTATTAAAAGCTCCACATAACTTTCATACGCTTCAATATTTTCAAAATGGTCAGGGATACCTGTACGCGGAAATTTATCAAATACCTTACTACGAAAACTTTTATACCCTGTTTCTCTTCCTTCCCAAAAAGGTGAGTTAGTGCTTAGTGCATATATATGCGGTAAAAAATACCTTGCACTGTTGGCTATATGAATAGCCATTTCACGGGATTCCATACCAACATGTACATGCAACCCAAAGATCAGGTTACTACGTGCGGCCTCCTGTAATTCATTTACTATTTCGTTATACCGAACATGGTTTGTTAATAACTGGCTCTGCCAATGACTAAAAGGATGTGTTCCAGATGCGCCTATCCATAATCCAAGATCACCTGCTATGTTTGTGATGGTTTTGCGTAAATTAGATACGTCGGCAAAGGCTTCGTCTACATCTTTACAAATGTCGGTACCAACTTCTACCACGGCCTGGTGCATTTCGGCCTTTACTTTTCCTTTGAATATTTTTTGGCCTTCAAGTACAATTCTTTGTTCGTGACTTTTTAGTTCTCTTGTTGCAGGATCGATCACCATGTACTCTTCCTCAACACCCAGTGTAAATTGCTTGTATGAAATATTTGCCATTAGTTATGAAGCGCTTTTTCTAATGTACTCGCCCCAGGTTAAATTATCTTTCCCATTCTTTTGATCTTGCGCTTTATCAATTGCATAAGTAGCAGCTGTTTCAACCAACCAATCAAAATTTTGCTGACCGACCGTTTCTTTTTCTACATCCGGAGCAGGATTACAAAAATCAACTGCATATAATACGTCATCGCGCATAGCAATATCAATTGAGCTAAAATCGTATCCCAAATATTTATTGATACGCAATATCATATCTTCCAACGCTTTTATCTTTTTAGGATCCGGCTTAAAATCAACAGCATATCTTGATCCGTATGGATTTCTTGGTTCGTAGCTATTGATACGGATATGTTTTCCTGCAATACAGAAACACCTGTAATACTCTTCGAAAATAATTTCTTCCTGCAGCATCATTACCAGCCCTCCGGTTTCAGCATGCTTTGCAAAAAAATCATTCATGTGCGTGATCTTATATATTTTCTGATTACCATCACCGGAGAAAGGCTTCATGTAAGCAGGAAAACCTATGTATTGAAATATCTTATCCCAATCTAAAGGATAAGCAAGATTAGAAAATTCTTCATCCGTTGTTCCCGGAGGCAGGTTTCTTGAAGGCAGGATAACCGTTTTAGGAACGGCTATTTTTATCTTTGTTGCCAGGCCATTGTTAAAGAAATTTTCATCTGCACTTAACCAAAAAGGATTATTAATAACAGCTGTTCCGTGTAAAGCTGCATTTTTTAAATAAGATCTGTAAAAGGGAACTTTTTGTGATATCCGGTCAACAATAACGGCATAACCGCTACCTTCTCCATGCTCTACTTTTTCGATATAAACAGATTCTGCCTTAATGCCTTTGATCCGCTTACTGTTTATTTTTTCAATAAAAGCATCTGCAAAACCTCTTTCCTTTCCGAATAAAATTCCAATTTTCTTCATTACTAATGATTGTTAATAGTGTTTATTTAGCTGGATTTTTTAAAGGGCCTAGAATTACTATGGTAAATATATTTTGTAAACGGTACTTTAACAAATTATGTTTGGCAAGAAGACCTTGTTCCCTAAAGGATAGTAGCCTTTTATCTAATACATAGAGCTAAAAAGCAACTTTTATGGTAAAACCTACGATTCACTATTGATAACATTTTCCCTATTTCATAATCGTTTACCTTTAAAATTGAGTGTAAACCTTGTTACCTTTGCATAATAAATAATCAATATGTTAGATAGTATAGAAAGTGCCATTAAGGATATTAAGAATGGTAAAATGGTAATTGTGGTGGATGATGAAGACAGAGAAAATGAAGGTGACTTTATTATTGCTGCCAATACAGTAACGCCTGAGGTCATTAATTTTATGAGTAAACACGGCCGCGGATTGATCTGCGCGCCACTTACCGAAGAACGTTGTAACGAATTGGAACTTACACCAATGGTGCAATCTAATACTGCTTTGCACGAAACAGCATTTACCATCAGCGTTGATCTTTTAGGTCATGGCTGTACTACAGGTATTTCGGCTCATGACAGGGCTAAAACTATCCAGGCATTAATAGACCCAGCTACTACTCCTGAAATTTTAGGAAGACCAGGACATATATTCCCATTAAAAGCAAAAAAAGGTGGCGTTTTAAGAAGATCAGGACATACGGAAGCTACCATAGACCTTGCCAGGCTTGCCGGTTTTGAACCAGCAGGCGTATTGGTAGAGATCATGAATGAAGATGGAAGTATGGCGCGTCTTCCGGAACTAATTGAGATCGCTAAAAAATTCGATCTTAAGATCATTTCTATAAAAGATCTGATCACTTACAGGCTGAGCAAAGAAACATTGATAAAAGAAGAAGTACGTGTACAAATGCCTACTAAATATGGCATTTTCGAACTGATCGCTTTTGAACAAATTACCACAGGTGAGATACATCTTGCCATAAAAAAAGGCGAATGGACAAAAGACGAACCTGTTTTAGTAAGAGTTCATAGCAGTTGCGTTACCGGAGATATTTTAGGTTCGCTGCGCTGTGATTGTGGCGATCAATTACATGCTGCTTTGCAAATGATAGAAGCAGAAGGCAAAGGATTGGTGCTGTATATGAATCAGGAAGGCCGTGGTATTGGTTTATTGAACAAATTAAAAGCGTACAAATTACAAGAACAAGGCAGAGACACCGTAGAAGCTAATTTAGAATTAGGTTTTAAAATGGATGAAAGAGATTACGGTGTTGGTGCACAGATATTACGCCACCTCGGTATTAATAAAATGAAATTGATAAGCAATAATCCCCGCAAACGTGCAGGCTTATTAGGTTATGGTTTAGAAGTAGTAGATACTGTGCCAATTGAAATAAAACCAAACGTGCACAATGAAAAATACTTAACTACTAAAAGAGATAAATTAGGACACACCATATTGCATAAAAAATAATGGCTAATCGGAGTTGCTGTCTTTATCATCCAGCCTTCTTCTTCGCAGGTCACTTTTAGGGGTTTCTTTTTTACGCTTTAGCATATTTAACAGCTTATCTGCATCCTTGTGATAGGTAAGTTTAAGCCCTGTTCTATTTCGTTCACCAACGATAGGATCATAATCAGTTTGGTTAAAGCCTACTATTCTTATTCTTCCGTCTTTTGTTAATATCCATTGAACAATCACGTCGGGTGTTAATAAAAAGCTATTGGATTTTCCATTAGGCGTTGCAGCTGCAGCACCATTAGGATTATTGTAATCAAGATTACCACCAACAGATACAACAAGCCTGTTATCCAAAAAAGTTTTAGTAACTCCTACTTTTCCTGCTCCCTGTAACTGATTGTCTATTGCCAAGCTCGAATTAATATCTACATACGTAGATACTGTATTATTATTTAATACTTTTTGCAGGATCTTATTAAATGAACTGGAAAGTGCGCTGGATATTACACCACCAATTGTATTCGTTAACACTGAATAACCGCCACCAGCAAGGCTTGCGCCTGTACTAATAAATGTATTAAATAATAGTACAGATGTAACCTGTTTATTCATTTCATTTTCATCACCTGCAAATATGTCAAAGCTTTTAAGGACAGAAAAATCATTGCCGGCACCGCTGTAATCAGGCAATTTAAATTCAAAGTTTATTTTTGGTTTTAACAGCGTCTCTGTCAAATGAGCTAATACGATCACATCACTTTTGGGTGTATTTGTACTAGCTAATGGAAGTGTTGTTAGATCAACTCCTTTAGCAAGGTATTCTGCCACCATATCAACGTTCGCCAGGTAAGGGTCGCCTGTCCAAACGATGCTTCCGCTGTTTACTGTAAAGTATTTATGAAAGAACGTTTGAAAATTAAAAGTGTATTCACCTTTCGTAATATCATATCTGCCTCTTATAGATAATGGCTCGCTTGTTCCTACTCTTATATTTAATTTTCCGTTGCCTTGCCCTTTAATGATATCACCTGTTGTTTCGTCCAGTATCACATCAATTTTACAAGAAGGATTTGCAGTAACATTCATATCAACTAATAAACTACTTGATAATTTTAATTTAGTATTATCCTTCATTTTATTACCGTACTGAACAAAATCTATATAATCTATTCCGCTATTTTCCACGCTATTCCCTGTCAATAAATAAATATGGTTGCTATCTGCAATATTATTGGAAGGGTCACCGTCAATATCCATTACCATATTAGTAAGCGGACCGTTTAAAGACATGGTTCCTCTTCCGATGACCTTGCCATAAAATTGCGAATTATCTTTTTTTGTTGTGTTCAGCAGCAGTAATTTTTTTGTCTGGAAATGAACATCATCAAATGAGAAATCATCAAAGAAGGTATGGTATATTTTACCACTTACTGTTGCCGTATTGCCTAATGTATCTGTTAAGTGAATTGTTCCCAGGTCAATTTCATCGGGATTAAATTTAACTGAAGTATTCTTAAATTTATATTTGCATTGTGTATACCCTACCACTACAGATCCGCTATCAACTACAGCTGTACCCGTGATCAAAAGATGCTGTGTGCTACCTGTAATTTTCATATCAGAAGTATTAGCAACACCCGTGATATTACTAAAGATGTCTCCTAAATAATTATTAAGCAAAGCCAAATCAAACTTATTGGTTTGTAACGCAATATTGGTTTGATTAGCCGTTGAATCATGACTATTAAAACTTCCATCAACATTAAATTTGTACCTTTCGTTATCTCCCTTTGCAGTGAACGTTGCAACGCCGGTAGCCATATTATATCTTCCTTTTGAATTTACAACACCGACAGAATCTGAATTGACTTTTAAGTCTTCTGCTTCCGCATCATAATCGATAATTGCTTTTCCAAAAGGATCTGTTATTTTAATAGTACCGGTTAATAAACCTTCTAATCTTGGATCTTTAAAAAGGTATGGGGTAATATCTATGATACTTACTTTTTTTACACCAATCAGTATATCATTTGTATTAGGGACTGCTGTGGACGGTGTTGTGGATATGTTGACCTGTTGTATACCTTGTGATAAATTTATATTACTGGCAATCAATTGGGAAGGGCCCACTATTAATTCGCCAGATTTTTCTATATCCCACTCTTTGTCGTTTATAACAAATGACGAAGGAAGAAAATCGATCTTAACACTGTTTGCCATTGTTTGCACCTGCGCATTTAATGAGGCGTTGTTTAACGTTTGTGTTGCGCTTGTAGTAAGACTAATGTTTGATATATCATTATGAGAAGAAAAAACAAGATCAGTACTTGGAAAGTGTATGCTATCATTGATCGCTATATCAGATGCATCAACCTTTGCTACAAGCGTATCCAAATTTCCATGCCCAATCAACCTTATATTATTAAACATTTTCCCATTGTAGCCAAACTGAGGTACAGAGGCATTTATATTTAATTCATTTTCTTTTAACCGCAGGTCGCCTGTGATAAGAGTGTTATTAAACCCTTGTAATTTTGGATCTATTAATTGAACATAATTATCAATATTATTTGTTTGGATCATGAATTTAAAATCCTGATCATTTAAAGTGTAGGTTGGTTTTTTAATGTAAGATGGATAGTAATGATTCAAAAAAAGTTTAAAAGCATCAGGCAATTCAAGTATGGTGAACTTACCTGTAACACTTGCTTCCATCTCATTGGATTGGATGGTCAAAAACTTTTCGTTATTGATTATTTTTGAATGAAGTGTGAGTGAATCAAAAGACAATGGATTATTCTCATGCAATAATGTAGCATTGTAAATTTTTGCCGAGCCTAAGAAGTTGTCGATATTGCCACCCGAAAAATTAAAATTAAAATGCCCCGTTAATAGAAAATTATCATGCGTGAGTTTTAATTGCTTAAAATCTGCTTTAGAAAGATTTGCATCAAAATTAAAAACAGGTTCTTCATTATTAAGATCGATCGTTCCTTTAAGATAATCTAATTCAAGATTTGGATCATTTACACTCACTGTTCCGTTGAATAATCTTTTATCAAAATCCCCATTCAGTTGTATATTTTTATAGGGATAGCCCATAAAAGTAATGGCGCTAATATTCCCATCGAAATTTGCTTTCAGGTCTTTTGTATTAAATCCTTGTCCTTTAACATTTCCATTGAAAGCGATCGCTCCTAATTGTGTAATATCCAAAAATTGTCCAAGCTGAAATCCGCCCGTTACTATTTTACCTGAATAGGCGATTGGCTTACCTACAGGAAATTTCATATTAAGATCACCGGTAACGGTTCCTAAATTAGTATTAATGGTGCCGTAAGCAACGAAATCATTAATAAAGCCAGTGAAATTTCCTTTGTAATGTATGTTCCCTAATCTGCTCAATTGCGGATAAGTGATTTGTTTTAGTGAAGGCACGATCGTTGTAACATCCGCGTAATTTGTTTGCAGATTTTTTGATTTGAAATCGATAAAAGTATTATCAATATCCGGTAGGCCACTTAAAGTAATATCACCATCAATAATTGTGTTACCACTTTTGATCAACATCTTGGTAGCAGTTAAATTATCTACCGTTCCTTTGGCTGTGCCTTTAACAGAAAAAATGCGGTGCCAGTTTTTTAATTCCGGAGCAAAAAAAGCAAGGTCATCACTGCTCACTGTACAGTTATCAAAATTGCCGTACAATGTTACCTTATGTAAAAAGCTATTCATATCATCCGTAAAGTTGTTATACTTCATGGCATAATAATTTCCGAGCCTGCTTCTGTTAGTAATAAGATCGAGTTGTTTAAACTCGAGTAATTCCGGCGTAAATTTCATTTGCGCCTGCAGCTTTTTTACTTTAAAACCGCTACGTTCTGTGCTTGATAATTTTACATCAGAGGTAAGCGTATCTTTTTCAAAATGTACATTATCTATATCGCCGGCAATGGAATCGAAACGTAAATGCAATCCATCAAAATGATCCGTATAGGCAGGCCTGTCTGTCTGATTATCGCTGGCAAAAACACTGTTTTGAAGATCTATATCTTTTACATTTACGATCCAGCCATCGTTGTTCCATTTATAAGCTTGTGATGTATCAATAATATCAACGGGAATATCAGCATCGGGGCGAAAACCTGTATATTCTTTTATAGCGAATGAACCTCCATCAATGGTGATCTTATTTAGATCGATCTTTTTCTTAGTAAGATCTATATCGTCTGCCGAAAGATTTAGTTCTTTTACAGAAGTTAACATGTCTTGTCCTTTCCATTGATCAATACTTTTGATAAATACATTTTGAAGCTGCAATGTTTTGAGATCTATATCAAAACCGCCGCCGCTTTTTGTGGAAGTGTCTTTTGTAGCTCCAGATAAATAATCAGCTATAAATTGATAGTTCCATACAGAATCTGTACGCCCCATATTTATTACTGCGTTCTCAAGACCTACATATTTTAAAACAGGTTTCTCTCTTAAAAAAAACCAATCTGTAATACTTATTTTGGCAGCACCTGCATACAAGAGTGTGTCTTTATGAAGATCCCTGATCAATAACCCTTCCAATTCAAACTTGTCAAAAAACCGAAACCCAATACTTTGAATGCTGACCTCTGTGTGTAATTTTTCGGAAAGTGTAGTAGTTACCTTTCTCGCGATCCAGTTTTGTACGGGAGTTAAATGAAGTGTAATATATGCAAGCGCCAACAGCAGTAAAACTGTTAATACAAATCGTTTTAATATTTTCCGAAATCTTTGCAGGCTAGTATAAATTATATACAAAAATAGCTAATAGCTGCCTATACGCAAATTCATTACTAATATAATACTGTTATTAATTTCGCGTAGCCCATAAATTGGGCCAATTACCTCATTAAATACATCTTTCCGTAGCCTTTTGTAAAATATTGGTCTGTACTGCCAAGCCCTCCGGTTATTGTTGTATTCGAAATTTTGCCGTCCTCACTTGATGGTTCTGCCACTACGCCGGTATATTTATCTAAAGATTTTCCGTTTAAGTTAGTAAGGACCCTGTACAGATAAACACCATTTGCTAATTTTTGTCCGTATCTATCCGTTCCGTCCCATTTATACTCTGTAATATTAGTACCCACATGTATCGGGCCTAATTCATTTTGTGTAATTTCTTTTACCACTTTACCTGTTATGGTTAAGATCTGGATCCTCATATTTTGAGGTAGCTGTGTACCGGTTATTGTAAATACAAAGGCTGTAGAAGTAGTAAAAGGATTAGGGTAATTCAACAGGTTTGAGATCATCTCTTTGTTGATGACGTTAAAGCTTACTCTATACGCCAGGCTCCCCGACGGATTACCGGAAGGATCTTTACCGGTTACAATTAACTGATAGGTTCCATCCATGGGAAAAGAAGGCGAAAATTCAATACTGGCAACATTGTTTCCTTTAGATAAATCTGCAGGAATAAAACGCATGGAATCTCCAAATGTATATGTTCGTAAAGGCGGTGTTACAGAACCACTACCATTGTAATATGCAGGAAACTGAACCTGCACGGTCATGGAACTTGTATCCGTGATTGGCAGAAATTTGCTTTCGTCTGTTAGTTTAATTAATATATTGGGTTTTGCTGATACAATATCTTTATTCAAAATGTGAACACCATCAAAAGTTACATCCAATAACGGATTGGTATTATCCACTTTCACAAAGAAGTTGGCGTATAAGAAATTATTAAATAAATATTGTTCGGGTTGATCATTATTCGGATTGAACATTATGTATAAAGTATTGCTACCCGGGTACAGTTTTGAATCGATGGTATCCCGTATCGACAAGGTATCTCCCGATATCAATATTTTTCCTTTAGGGATCGGAATAGTATGAGCGATATTATTAGCATCCGTTATTACAAAAGACACTTGTACACTATCGAAAGAAACCTGACTCACATTTTTAAATGCAATGGCCACAGGAATTTTTTGTCCGATGGCAACAGTATCCTGCATCGTGTATAAAATATTAGGTGCAATAGCTCCTTCCGGAACATAATCTGCATTTATTCTCCAGTATTGCAATTGATTGGGTGTCGCATACTGCACATCAGAATTAAGCATTTTTAATTGCAGGTATGGATAGGTTGTTGCACTGATAAAAGAAAGCGATGTGTCTGTTGCGGGTGAAACAGTAGTGAGTAAAGTTTGTGAGCCGTCATTTTTAACACCATATACCTGAACCTGTGCCAGATCAGTTACAGTAGGATCTATGCTTTTGCCTCTCCAATGCAGGCTTGTCCAGTTTTTTGCCGGACCAAATACCGGAGATTCTATCGTTCCAGAATCTAATCTTGATAATAATGTAAAATCCTGATTTATTCTACGGGTGGGATCGGCCCCTACAAATTGCTGTGGCGTAAAGCCGCTTACATTCTTTTGATAAAAAAACAAGAAAGGAATATTCTGTGTAAAGCTATCGATATCTGTAAACCCTAATGCTTTTAATTTATGATAAAGATCGTTACCTGCGCCCAACGTAGCCTGATCGGATTGCCAATCACTTATAAAAGAAGTGTTGGTGGTAGCTCCAAGATTAGTGATAGACACATAATCGCCGCTGGGAATACTATCAAGAAAATTTATAGCATTTTTTCTGGCTGTAGGATCAGGATAATAAAATTCAAAAAAGTCTCTCGTTACATTACATACAGACTGGCTTCCGAAACGCCCATTGGTATATGCAGGAGGTACATTGTAATTTGTTATAGGCTGAAGTGTGGCACTATCGTATACATAAAATTGTATCGCATTATAGGTACATCCATAAAAATCCAATTGATTCCCATTTAACTGAACACTTATATTATCATAATTAGTATAAGGATATATACCTGTTTGAATTCTTATGTCACTATTTTGTTGAGGGAATGTAAATACCCCATTTGAATTTAAAATAATATTAGAATACGTACTTTGAAGATGCTGGTAATAATGTGATTGATTAAATCCGGTACCACCCGTTGGTAAATAAACAAAAGAATAACTTGTCCATACTGTTGGCACTGTAGTGCTTGTAGGAATAATTGCCGTTCTCCAATAATAAACAGTACTATCTGTAAACGTGATATTACTTGGCGTAAATTGAATAACACCGCCTATTCCTGTTGAACTATATTGTTTTAAGAAAGGTGAATTAAATAATGCGGTAGTATCTACTTCCATCATATACTTATTTAGCGGGCCCAGAGGGTTTGCAGTAGAAGCCGAATAAGTAATATTTTGTTGATTAACAATAGCGTAATTATAAGGATAAACCGGAGATAATTCCGTAGCGAAAATTTGAAAGCTTTTGGTGAAAAGATTATTCGTTTCAGACAATTCTGTTACTTTATTATCAGCATCTAGCGATACTATTATTTGATTAGTACCATTATCAGTCAATGAATGGATCGGCACAACAAGATTTACAGAGTCGCTGTATTTCGTAGCCAATATCATTTGATTGTATAAAACCTGAATAGTACCGTTAGGTAATTTACGTTCAATCAATATACGTATCGAATCATCTGTTGCACGACCGAGATTAGCCCACTTAACTGTAACAGTAAAACTACTATCCGCCACAGAAATAATAGATGGGTTTATTTTTATTAACTGATCTTCTATATCATAATCAGGCAATGCAAATGAATTGATTTTTAATGCAGGGTCCCCGTCTAAATTAACTTCTTCTAAATTAGCCCGCGTTAAAAATGAATTTTGAGAATTATCTGTAAAATTAGGCGTGTTCAACATTGTTGTCCGGCATACCTGTTGCAATTGATTTCCAACAGTATTGCCATACATGCTTTTACAAAATTCAGTATAAAATATCGTGTTGTAATTATCAAGAAAATTTGAAACACCTAAAAAACTACCTCCTAAAAAACCAATAGCTCCACGGCTGTTAGCCAAAGCATATTCCTCGGAAAGTGTTGTAGTTCCTAATAAACGATTAGGGTCCAATTCATAATTATCGCCCGCAATACAACCGCTAACATTAAAGAAATAATATTTACCCGCATTTGAATAAGACTGGGGAGGGGCAAGATTATATCCTAACGTTGTACCTGAAGCATGGCCGAAGTAACCAATAAATCCGAGCCCATTATTAATTAATTGCGTTATTGATCCGCTAGCCTGCTGAACAGCGGCCGGGCTTGTTTTTACAAAGGTTTGCACATTGGCGCCAAATAAAGTGTCCTGGGCTATATTTTTATAGCCATTCAGGTATAATGTAAACACACTGTTATCGCTTGGGTCGTTGCCGCCCGAAAGGTGAATGAAATTTTTCATCCATTGTTTGTCGGCAACTGTTTGACTTGTTGAAACCTGTGCAGATTCATAATCTTCCATTTTTTGCAGATAGTATCCTACTTCAGTCCCTGTAACTGCTGACAACCGGCCAATCGGCACGAGCGGTACATTTTCTCCGGGATTACACGCAAGTAAAACATCTGATGCAGGATACCCAAAAGTTGGTATAAGATCAAGCTGATCATCAAGAGGAGAAGTTTCACTTTGCGCAATATTTAGTGCACTTACTCCACCTCCAATGATAAAAACATATTGAGGCTTAACAGCAAAATTATTATAAGCATATCTTATAAAATCACGAACTGCTACCGGATGATTTTTTATACCAAATGCAAACTGGTCAGTTAATTCACTTATTGGAAAAACTTTCGCATTGTAGCCGCCGCCCTGAGCTGAAGCCCTGTATCCTCTATATTGATCAACATAATTATTACCCGATCCGTCATTATATAATATCGGATTGCTTATAATGATATAGTTGCCCTGGTTTGCAGGATTACTATAATCTACAAACGTTCTGGAAGTAAGTGAATTAACAGTAGTGATAGTAGCAGGATCCTGACTTACTAATAAAAATCTTCGCAATGGATCCATCGAGGCGGGTAACTCGAATTTTATTTGTCCGGGAGAAGTAATATCTCCTACATATCTGTTGCCTGTATTTTGATCATACAAAACTGGCGCAATACCATTATTATTAAAATTATTTATTACAAGATAATTTCCTGAAGGCGCAGAAGGCAACTCAAAATAAAAATTCGTTTGGCCGTTAAAATTAAATGTTGATGGATACGTAAATGAAAAAGTCCCTACAACGATCTGGTCAGCAGCATTATTACTACTAACAGTACCAATAAAAACAGAAGCATTATCAGAATTTTCTAAAGTTGATAACGCAATATTATTTATTGTTTTATTAATGATATTAAAATCGTGATAGGTGGTATCAAATATAACAGTGCTAAATAATTTCACCTGAAAATCTCTTACTGCAGTATCAAGGCCATTGCTTGTGATATGAAAAGAAACATTATTAGTTGGTCCTCCGGTATACGTATTTAATCCTGAAAATGTTTTATTGAGACAGCAGCCCGGAATAGGATTACTGGTCCAGCCTTCCCCCCTATCATATTCTGAAGAATAAATATAGTCTCCGCCAAGATCCACCTGAGCACCTAAATTTACCTGATCTCTAAATGGTGTTTCGACCTTTCGCATAAAATATGGTTCGGCCGGCAACACGTTTGTACTTGTATTATTAGCAACAGTTGTGTAATCAGCATTGCCTCCCGCAGGGTTTACCGTCAAAAAATAAACGGCAGAATCTGAACTTAAACTGTAACGATCATTCAATTGAAAAGTAGAATCGCGATAGAGTGTTTTATCTGGTTTTCCATCGTTCATCTCGCCCCAAAATTCTATATAATCAGTACTGCCCAAAGGACCTGTTGGAACGGAAGTATATATTCTTACTTGCTTGCCATTTCTCCACAATTGAAATTGTTCTGCAGGCACACTACTTAATCCTGCTGAAGCCAATACAGATTCATTAATATGGTATAAACCACTTTGGACAAGTTTGAATTTGTAATAAGTTTTACTGTAATCAATCCAACTATTATTCAATTGCGCGCAGGCAACCGATGATACTAATAGAAAGAAAGCAAACAATAATTTTTTCATGCTTTTACAATTACATTTTTTAAGGAGTTGGTGTACCATGCTCCTCTTCTTTTTTTCCCTTCAACCCAAAACGAAGAGAAAAAACATTGGTATATAAAGGGCTTGATTGATTCGCCAAATTAGTAAAGGCGTAATCAATTGTTATACTTTTTATTTTAAATCCCGCACCAAGACTTGGCTGATATATCCATACTCTTCTTTGATTCAGTGTATCTCCATCTGCTAATCCCTGCTGAAAATTTGTTATTCCTGCACGGATAAAAAATACATTTTTTATAGATGCTTCTACTCCTATGTGAGGATCGAGGCTGATGGTATTGCCGGCAATGACCGTATTTCTTTTTCCATCAAAGGTTACATTAAAGCTCGCTTCAGGAGATATATTAATTGACCTGCTTACTCTAATATCATACCCACCACCTACCACTAAACTTGGTGCTGTTATTTCCGTTGATTTTACAGGTATGTCATTATCAGTTAAATACAGTACTTGTTTTTGTGCATCAGTAAAATGAAAGGTCCATGCATTAAAAGTGCTTGTCAGGTCTTTTGCTACTGCCCCAAAATGCCAGCGTTCTCCATGTGCCTGTACCCCTGCATCAATGCCAAAACCATAGGCTGTTGCAAAGGAACCCACCTTGCGGTAAATTATTTTTGCATTCAGTCCAAAACTAACATTCATATCCTTTGATTCTTTTACATTTTGTGCAAAGGATAATAACACTGCATAATCGGCCGATGAAAAGCTCTGGATATTATTATAGTTTACGCTCCCATCCGGTTGCACCAAAAATAAAGTATTAGGAATATCATCTACTGCAAATCTTAATACAGACAAACCCAATGTTCTTTTATTATCCTGAATAGGAACCGCTATAGCTCCATAATCATATTTCCCTATGCCTGAAAAATATTCGGCATGCATCAGATCTACCGTAACGTCGCCTTTTACACCAACTAAACCAGCCGGATTCCAATAGCCAGCAGTACCATCTTTAACAGAAGCGATTTGAGCGCTACCCATTGCAAGGCCACGCGCGCCGGCACCAATATTTAAAAATTCATTTGAATACTCTACAAATTGGGCAAATGAAATTACCGGCGATAATAAAATTATCAGCATAACTAAGTATACGCTTCGCCCTATGTAATTATTTTCCAATATCAAGTATAGAGGTTTATAAAGATTAATGTTATCGCTCTGGTAGTGTACGGATCACCTAAATTATATGATATTCTAATTGTGAAAATACGCTTAAATACTTACAAGTTTTGCCTATTACCTTGAAAAATACTGGCAGTACCCTTGCGTATTATCAAAAGATTCTTATTTAAAAAGAATTGCAGCTTTCCACTGGTAGAATAACGTTATTATATGAAAGATTATTTTCTCAATAATTAACTCAATTTCTTGGTTATTTTTGCGGCATGACTCCAGAACGCTACACCCGGCTCACGACAGTACTAAATAAGCGCCAGCCTGATATCACAGTGGTATTAGAGAATGTATTTGATCCGCACAATATATCTGCAGTAATGCGTACATGTGATGCTATTGGCATACAAGATATTTACATCTTAAATCACAAAATAGCACCCCATAAAAAATGGGGCGAAAAAAGTTCTTCAAGCGCTGTTAAGTGGTTGACCATTCATCAATTTACTGATGCCAACGAATGTTTTGTTGCTTTAAGAAAAACATATAAGAAAATTTATACCACGCATTTAAGCAGTGATGCCGTTAGTTTACACGAGTTGGACCTTACCGAATCGGTGGCGCTTATTTTTGGAAATGAGCACAGTGGTGTAAGTGAAGAAATAATAGCCATGGCTGATGGGAATTTTATAATCCCGCAAGTAGGCATCATTAAATCCTTGAATATCTCTGTGGCCTGCGCTGTAAGCCTTTATGAAGCCTATCGTCAGAAAAATAATGCAGGGCATTATAACGACCCTAAACTGGGGCCTCATCAGCTTACTCAATTACGCGATGAGTGGGGATTTATTGAAGATGCATAATACACGTATACAAATAAAAAAACCGGCACTATAAGTAAGCGCCGGTTTTTTTATTCAATCATTATTTTAATTATTGTACCCTGAATTTTTTAACAATTCTACCATCACTGCTTCTTAGAACCAGAATATAATCTCCTGCTATCAAATTAGGAAGATTAATACCTATTCCAGGTCCGCTATAAGGCGTATCTGTTTTATCCTCCAGTAATTCGATCGTTGTAACTATAATATTATTTTCACTTGCCGCTAATACGCCTAAGTAATTATAGACCTCAATACCCACTTCCTGTCCGACATTCCATTGTGGAGTTGACACCTGAATTAGCTGGTCCACTCTTACAGGATTAGGTGCTAAAACCGGACTCATAGAAGGAGGAAAATGTGTATCAGCACCTGCTATAGTAAGCGTCAATATTTCCGTTCCTGTACCGGCTGCATTCGTAGCGCCAAGTGTTACTGTGTAAACTCCTGTAATTGTTGTTGAACCACTTATTTCACCCGTTGTAGAATTAAATACAATGCCTGCAGGCAAGCCTTTTGCAGTGAATCCTGATGGTTCATTTGTTGCTGTAATTGCATATGAGAATGCTTCTCCCGCATCAACAGTCTGGGTATTAACGCTGGTAATAACAGGTGGTTCATTCGTTATCGTTATTTCTAAAGCATTATTTGTTGAACCATTAGCATTAGTTGCAGTAATTGTTACGGGATAAACGCCGAGTAACGTTGGTGTTCCGCTGATAACGCCTGTTGCATGGTCTAAGGTTAAGCCAGGAGGCAAGGCAGTTGAACTATAACTTGCAACAGTATTAGATGTAATAGTATATGTAAATGATGTACCAATAATACCATTTACTGCTCCATTACTTGTTATCATCAGGGCAGGATTGATAGTTATTGTAACTGTTCCTGAACCGGTACCACCAGCATTCGTTGCAGTGATCGTTGTTGTGGTTGATCCAACGGCTGTTGGTGTACCACTGATAACGCCTGTTGCGGTATTAAATGTTAAGCCCGCTGGCAATGGTGTGGCCGTATAACTTGTTGCCGTATTCGTTGCTGTGATCGTGTAACTAAATGCTACTCCAGTTGTACCACTTGCTGTATTCGTTGTTACCACTGGTTTTGCAGGATTGATAGTTATTGTAACTATTCCTGTACCTGTTCCACCAGCATTCGTTGCAGTAATCGTTGTTGTGGTTGATCCAACCGCTGTTGGTGTGCCACTAATAACGCCTGTTCCTGTATTAAATGTTAGGCCCGCTGGTAATGGTGTGGCCGTATAACTTGTTGGAGTATTTGTTGCAGTGATCGTATAACTAAATGCTGTTCCTACTGTGCCACTTGTTGTGTTCGTTGTAACTACAGGTGCAGGAGGCAAAGCAGCAGTGATAGATATTGTAACTGTTCCGGTTCCAGTTCCTCCTGCATTGGTTGCAGTGATCGTTGTTGTGGTCGATCCAACAGCTGTTGGTGTACCACTGATAACACCTGTTGCTGTATTAAATGTTAGGCCCGCCGGTAATGGTGATGCTGCATAACTTGTTGGTGTATTCGTTGCTGTGATCGTGTAACTAAATGCTACTCCAGTTGTACCACTTGCTGTATTCGTTGTTACCACTGGTTTTGCAGGATTGATAGTTATTGTAACTGTTCCTGAACCGGTACCGCCAGCATTCGTTGCTGTGATCGTTGTTGTGGTTGATCCAACGGCTGTTGGTGTGCCGCTGATGACGCCTGTTGCTGTATTAAATGTTAGGCCCGCCGGTAATGGTGATGCTGTATAACTTGTTGCACCATTTGTTGCAGTGATCGTATAACTAAATGCAGTACCTACTGTGCCACTTGTTGTGTTTGTTGTAACCACAGGTGCCGGAGGCAAAG